>OLIQ01000015.1_pt1 | contig 197672 bp, 184 predicted proteins | sample 1609631 | NCBI WGS metagenome assembly OLIQ01 (sample SAMEA4350114, study PRJEB24818) | metagenome | biome: human; feature: gut; material: faeces | place: Denmark | collected 2013-09
TATAATATGCAGTATATGCTAAACAGTATGGTTTCTTTTTCCTTCATTTGCGTAACAGATTCTTCGCTGCCGCCCCGGATGACATCTTACCGCTTTCCCCACCACGGTTATAGATCCTTCACATTCGTTCAGGATGACGCCTTACGGTCTTCCTCACCACAGGTTACAGGCCTTTCATTGATACTCTAAATGACGTCTTACCGTTTCCTGTCATTCTGAATGGAGGCAAGAATGCTGCCTGAGAAAACGGGAAAGCGGAACGATGACACGGAGTGAAGAATCTATGACTCGGATGACATCTTACCGCGAGTGCCGCTTTTATCAAAAGACGAAAAAACTGTCAGCTTACAGATGATAGAAGCCGGCTATCCATTTGTTTCCTTTCATAAGAAAAAGACTCTTTTCGGAGTCTTTCTTTTATTTTTGTATTTTCGTTTCAGAGATCTTTTTTCTTATTTCAGGAAATTTTTCATTGATTATTTTCCCCATTTTTTCTTTTGCTTCTTTGTCGGGATGAAGGCCGTCCGCCGCAAAATTTTCCGGCATGTCTTCATACATGGCAAAGGGCGCTGCCGTATCGATATGGGTCTGCGTCCGTATCCAGCCGTTCACTTTGTCAAATTCCGCTTTCCAGTTTTCTGCCGTCGGCTGGTGGTAATATTTCAAAATCCGATCCGGGGCGATCGGGGGAATAGTAAGCAGGACAAGCTCGATGTCATTAGCCCTGCATTTTTCCTGAAAAGCTTCCAGGTCAGAAATGACCTCTTCCGCCGTTCCCCCGCAGCGCAGATTGTTTGTTCCGCCCATAATGAGAAGGTACCGTACATGGAAAGGGAGGACATCCGCATCGAACCGCCGGAGAAGGTCGTCCGTTTTATCACCGCTCCGGGACATATTTATCGTAGGAAAATCAAGATAGTACGCATAATTGTAAGGCCAATCCGCCGGACTGTAAGACATCCTTCCGCCGCCGTGGCTGATACTGTCTCCCAAAATGCCGGTTTCCCAGTTTTCCGCGGGATCATTCACGACCTTTTCCGCTTCGCTCCATACGCCTACAGGCCCGCCGTTTTCATCAAGACCGCGGACACGCCACCAGACCGTTCCCTGCCGCGGCAGCTCGTCAAAAAGTTCGGGGATTGTAACAATCCCCTGTGAAATGCGATGGACAGACGGTTCACAGCCGTCAGGATTTTCCGGTTCTTCATCAGTGATTTCCACTTCATAAGAAACCGCGTGGGGAATTTTCACAAAAGAATACGCCGGATAAAGAAGAACCGTACCGTTCTGCTCATGGTATTTCACACGGATCTTCGGCGCGTACCGTTCCATTTCCTGCGCGGCCTTTTCCATCGGCACAGGCGCCGAATAGGCGGAAATGCTCTGCCCGTCCAGACCGATGGCTTTTACCTAGCAGCAGAGGATCCCCGGTCCGTCATAGCTGTCTGTAATTTCTTTTTCAATCATCACACTGTCACGGAAAACATGGCTGTCTTCATAAATCGGCGGGCGCATTTCTTTCCGTCCGAAATGCTGTGTCACAGGCACGATGCGGAAAGAATACCACACCGCGTCCGGATTCGCCGGCCAGCGGACAAAAAGCAGTTCCGGAGAAGCATCCGCCCCGGCAGCGGTCCACATAAAAGCAAAAAAGAAAAGAGAAATAAAAATCCTCTTCATCACAGTCCCCTTTCATTAAACCATGAAAGAAGTATAAGGGATGGAAGAAGAAATAACAAGGAAAAGAAATTTGCCCGTCAAAAAAGAGCCCCCGCAGAGGAAACTCTTATCTGCCATAAAAGAAAAACACTCGCTGCCGGCAGCAGGAATGTTCTCTTTCTTCCCTTTTCTATTTTTACGCTTTTGCGGTTTTCGCCTTTCGTGATCTTTTAGCCTTCCGATTTACCGTTTCTTCCGCTTCTTTCACACCGGCCGCTTCCGTTTTTCCTGTGCGCTTTCTTTTCGGCTTTTCCTCTGCCGGTTTTCCGGATCCTATTTTCCTTTTTTCAGATCCGGCCGTTTTAACTTTTGTCTTCTGTTTTGCCTTTTCTCTTCTCAGGCGCTTTTCATACAGGTGGTACAGTTTATCCGCCAGACCGGCAATGATTTCTTCCCCTTCCACCAGATCCTTCCAGTAATTCGGAAGAAAATCTGCGCCAAAGCGGACGCCTTCTATGGCTCCTGTCAGCGCTGCCGTAATCGGGCTGTTTCCATTATGGTTCGCCGCGGCGATGATCGCATCCACAGGATCATCCACGGCAAGGGCAGCATATACGGCTATCGCCAGAGCTTCATCTGCCTGATCGCCGCTTCCCAGAGAATGGATACTGTCGATGTATGCCCAGACATTCCCCTTTCCGGCGGGCTGGTCGTTAGCCTGCTGCTGCGCTGCAGAAAGAAGCGTGGTAATGCTGTCGGTCCGATGGGTTTTATTCAAAAGCCCGTGAATCCGTTCAATAGCCTTGGGAAGCGTCATTCCGTCAGCAAGGCAGGCAATCAGTGCCGATACCGCCCCTGCCGCATAGTAGGCGACAGGAGTCGAGTGGGAAAAAGCCGCCGCCCTTACGCCGGCATTAAAAGCCGTCTTACTGTCGCCGGCATAAAGGAGCCCGATAGGTACCACTCTTGTCAGCGCGCCGCCGCCTTTGCTTTCATTTACCTTATTTTTCGTTGTCCCCATCGTTTCCCCGGAAAACGCATTCAAAAGACCTTCTTCCGGTTTACGGCGGGCATGCATGAATTTTTCCCGCACAAGGCAGATCTCCCGTTCATGAGGCTGCCGTCTCATCCATGTACGCTGCCCGCGCCGCGGTTCCTCCCCCGTCTGGCTGTAAAACCAGCGCATATAGCCGCGGTACAGCCCTTCTGCTTCTTCCAATTTCTTTGCATCTGTCCACAGAAGTCCGTCTACCGTGGCCAGTTCCATCTGCGTATTTCCCGTCACCGGCGCCAGATTTCCGCACTGCCCGTTCCGCACAAGCGTACGCAGGCCAAAGGGCCCGTACTTGTGCTGAATACGACAGACAGAAAGCTCCTGCAAAGGGTACCCCAGAGCATCTCCGCAGGCGCCGCCAATCATCGCGCCGCGGAACATTTCTATCTCCGTCATCTATCCTCCCTCAATCCCGCAAAACCTGATTCCAAATAAAAACACGACCAAAGAAATACGAAAACGGTTCTCCGCATTTCCAATATATAAAGAGGGAACTGCAAAAATTTCCGTAAACCCCAAAAATTCACAGAAACACTGCTGAAAAACAAAAAATAACCGTTTTATATTTATGTATATTGTATCATAATTCACTGCTTTAATCATCTAAAGATACTTCTTTGGAAGGAAAAACGTCCTTTTTCCGTTTCATTTTTTCTGCCGTGGTTAACTTTCTTTTTTCCGCTCCATCCATTAAAATGTAAATGTACTTTATTTTAAAGAAAACGAGGTCACTATGAAAAGAATATTAATCTCATTATCCGCAGCACTCCTTCTTTCTTCCGGCATTTCCCAGGCAGCGGTTCCGCAGGGAGGATATTTCCTTGACAAGAACGGCGTTCCGCTCACAGAAGAAATGCAGACAAAGCCAAGTCTGAAAAGCAATCCCATGCTTCCTCAGAGCGGTGCCGTCCATGCCGCCATGGAATCCCTTCCTCATTCTTCCGCCACAGTCATCCGGATGACCGTCACGGAAGACGGGATCCCCACCGATGCCGTTGTCACCCAAAGCGCAGGATCCGTCGTTCTTGACGAATATGCCATGAGATGCGTAGAAGGCTGGCGCTTCAACCCCGCCAAACTGGGAGACAAGCCGGTGAGCGCTACCGTATCCATTCCTGTACGCTTCCTTTCCATGATGATTTCCACACCTGCTGCTCCGTCCGACCGCCCGATGAAGAAGGCGTCTGTCGAAGTGAAAGAAGCCATAGAAAGAAACAACCACCCTGTGATCCGTGTTTCCGTCTACATCACGGCGGATGGAAAAACTGACGGCAAACCGAAAGCAGACAACGATGGAAATCTGCCGGGCAGCGATTTCAAAATCCTTTCCGGGTATGCGGAAAATTCCGTAAAAGAATGGAGCTTCACACCGGCCGTGAATCCTGACGGAGAACCCATTCCCCAGGAATTGATTGTCCCGGTGCAGTTATAATATTTCTTTATATCCTATTTCAAAATCATATCCCGTTTTAAAATAAACCCCTTTTGCCGGACGAAGCATTGTCAAAAGGGGTTTTCACTGCAATAAAAAAATCCGCCGGTCTTTCGACTGATGGAAAATGGTGCGAGCGAAGGGACTCGAACCCTTATGCGCAAGGCGCAGGATCCTAAATCCTGTGCGTCTACCAATTCCGCCACGCTCGCATATTTTCTTATTATAGTTTGTAACGGAAACAGGGTCAAGAAAAGACCGGTAAAAAACCTTCCCCGCAAAAACAGAGAAGGCATCCTGCAAAAAAATTACTTTGTTTCATCAAGAACAGCTGTGCAGTGTGGACAGCGGGTCGCATCATCGGCAATGGGTTCTTTGCAGAACTGACAGGTGCGCGCCGGTGCGGCTTCTTCTTTCGGAAAAGCCCTGTTCATCTGGCGGATCACAAGGAAAATCACGAAAGCGATGATCAGGAAATCAATGATTGTATTGAAAAACTGTCCGTAAGCGATGACAGGCACGTTCATTTCTTTGGCTTCCGCCAGTGTAGCCACTGGTGTTTTTCCCAGATTGATAAACCGATTTGAGAAATCAACACCGCCCATAATCATTCCGATGGGCGGCATGATGACATTTTCCACCAGGGAAGATATGATCTTTCCGAAAGCGCCGCCGATAACGACGCCGACTGCCATATCGACCACATTGCCCCTGACAGCAAAATCCCTGAATTCTTTCATCATGCCCATCTTATTTCTCCTTTTCATTCGCAAATATATTAATTTTTTATACTATAGCACATCCTCATCTGCATTTCTACATATTTCTATATAGCTTTATAAAATTTCCGCGCTTCGATTGTTAATCTCCTGTCGCTTTCTTGCTTGACAAATAATTGTCATCAAGATACAATAGAAGCGTAAACAGAAGAGACAGCCATTGGCCGTGGCGTTTCTGCTCATTGTTGCTTCTTACACAACCTCTATGAAAAGCTTCCTTTCACCGGGAAGTTTTTTTCGTACTGCAAAAGAGAGAAACCGCCCGGGTTCCCCTCTCCTTTCATCATAGATACGGATTCTTCACTGCTCAGAATAACGCTTAACAGTTCCGCCGCACCTGCAGCATCCCTGCGCTCATACCGTAAAAAGAATCTCTGCTTTCCTATTTCTGTCTTTTTTGATTGGGGGAAACATCCCAATTGCTCATCTGCCGGCATCCATCCGCTAAAAAGCAGCGGATAAGCACCCGCTGCTTTTCTGATAACCGTTTTATTCCTTAATGAATGTATTTCCTGTCACTACAGGAACAGAGCGATCCTGCCGGACCATTTCTCCTCCCAGCGGATCGATGGCAGACGATACGGTAAGCATCGTGCAGAATGCTCCCCACACGAGAAGAACCACCTTGCTCTCCTTCAATTCCGCCGTCATCCTTCCGAAGAATCTTTTCATCGGCAGCCTGCTCCCTGCTGCGCCTCTTTTTTCTGATTCTGCCGGTGTATAATGATTGGCTGCTGTCATGAACTTCATCTCCTTTATCATCCGCTCTTGTACCATTTCCTTTTCTTGGCCTCATTATACCCACATGGGTATTTACATTCAATAATCATTTGCAAAATAAAGTCCGTTAATGGACAATTCGCACAGATTGTACATTGAATGGCAAAATCAGTCATATGCCTGCACAATAAAAAACTCACAGCAGATCCGTGTCAAATCTCCATACACGAAGAGGCCGCCATGAGCTGTAAAAATTTCCGGCCGGAAAAATAAAATGAAACTTCACACCGGCAAGAACATTTCCTTTCTGTTTTTCACTTATTTCCCTTGTCCGTACGTCGCATTCGGACCGTGCTTTCTTTGGTAGTGCTCGTCAAGGATGTATGCGGGAAGCGAGGCCGAAGGATTCAATAATTTTGTTTTCAGCGCCATTTCCGCCGCAGTCTCCATGACGACCGCATGGTACACAGCGTCCGCCGCATTTTTTCCCCAGGCAAAAGGCCCGTGGTTCCGTACAAGGGCACCGGGCACGGCAAGCGGCTCGTATCCGCGGCAGCGCACGGTTTCTATAATGACGGCACCCGTATTTTTCTCATAAGCGCTTTTCGTTTCCTCTTCCGTCAGTGCCCTTGTGCAGGGGATATCCCCATAAAAATAATCCGCATGGGTCGTACCGAGGGCAGGAATATCAAGTCCCGCCTGGGCAAAAGCTGCGGCATTGACGGAATGGGTATGTGTCACACCGCCGATTTCAGGAAACGCGCGGTACAGCGCCAGGTGTGTCTCCGTATCGGAAGACGGTTTCCATTTCCCTTCCACTGTTTCTCCCGTCTCCACATCGACTGCTACCATGTCGCCCGCTGTCATGCTCTCATAAGGCACACCTGACGGTTTGATGACCATAAGGCCTTTCTCCCGGTCGATACCGCTCACATTCCCCCATGTATAGATCACGACACCCCGTTTCACAAGTTCCAGATTAGCGGCGCACACCGCTTCTTTTAATGTCTCCAGCATAGAACCCTCCTGCTTTTTCCTTTTTAATAACAGTACAAGACCGCACCCTGTTATTTTATATTTTACGCTTTACGGTTTTTACCAATTCTTCCATAAATTTCTCTCCGCCGCTTCGGATGACGTCTAACGTTTCCCTCACTACAACAGCAAATCCTTTGCTGATGTTTCGTATGACACCTAACGGAAATCATATGCTTCGGCTTTTAACTCACAGCTAATGGCTAATGGCTAATGGCTAATGGCTAATGGCTAACAGCTTATAGCTGACAGCTCACAGCTGATAGCTTTTATCTTCTTCCTCCAATCGTCATTCTGAATGGATGCAAGAATGCTGTGTGAGAAAAACGGGAAACAGCAACATGACACCGAGTGAAGAATCTATGACTCTGATGACATCTTACCACTTTTCCCCCCACGGTAACAGATCCTTCGCTATCGCTTCAGGATGACGTCTTATGGTCTTCGACATCGCTTCGGGGTGACGCTTATCGTCAGTCGTCATTCTGAACGGTGGCAAGAATGCTGTTCAAGAAAAACGGGAAACAGGACAGTGACACAGAGTGAAGAATCTATGATTCTGATGACATCTTACCGCTTTCCTCACCACAGGTACAGAGCCTTCACATTCGCTTCGGATGACGTTTAACGTTTTCCTCACTACAACAGCAAATCCTTTGCTGATATTTCGTATGACACCTAATGGAAATCATATGCTTCGGCTTTTAACTCACAGCTAATAGCTAACAGCTTGTAGCTGACCGCTCACAGCTGATAGCTTTTATCTTCTTACCACTTTCCTCACCACGGTAACAGATCTTCCGGATGACGTCTGACTGTCAGCTTATCCTCACTCATACAAAAATACGGTACCCATCACATCTGACGAGTACCGTATTTTATGTTTCTTAAGTTATTTCATTACCCTTGTTTTCTGTTACGCTTTCGAGGAAATATGAGAACCGTACACATCGCGGTAATCATTTTTCGCCTTATCGTCTTCACTGTTGACACGGACCCGTTCTACCTTGTTTCTGTCATTGTCCTTGCCGGAAATGCGGTCGACACGGATACGATCCAGACGGATCTGGCGGAGTTCCGGTTCGAACTCATTCATGGCTCTGTCCATATTGTCATCCACCGGTGCGCCATTCTTCAATGCACGATAGAACATCGCCGCAAATTCATAGCGGGTCATGGAACGGTCACCCTTGAACTCACCGTCCGGATAACCTTCGATAATACCGTTTCCTGCCAATGTAGCCACATATTCATAAGCCCAGTGGTTTTCCGGCACATCGGGGAAATCCTTCTTCTTGCCCATATCCAGGATGCCAAGAATGGAATTCATCTTCTGCTCCATGGTATCCAGACGTTTCTTCAAGTCCTTGTTCTCATCACGGAGATCGACGATTTCTTTTGCCATGGCTACTTTGGATGTGGATACATGGTTGCCCTGTCCCAGCTTCACGCTGACTCCGGCATTCACCATGTTTTCACCGGCACCGAAGGAACCGCCCACGCTGAACATGGTATCTTCATTGGGACGGTAGAATGCGCCTACCGATACGGCATGGGCGTCTTTGTAGTTGCCGTAGCCGGCTGCGAAATCCCACTTATCATCCGGGTCGAAATCAAGGGGATGAAGGGCTGCCAATGCTGCAGCGCCCGCTCCTACACGGTTCACACGGGTTCCCAGTTCGCCTACTTTATTGGTTACATTTTTGATATCCTGTGAAGACGCGATGCCGGAAACGGAATAGGTGCTGCCGTCATTACGGGTGAAGTTCAACGTATCCCCGCTGAGTGAAGCAGATGATGTATAGCTGTCCTGCAATCCGGTAACGGTTGCTGTCGTTCCATCACTGTTTGTCAGCGTAGCAGTGCCTGTACCGTTCGAGGCATAGGTCACCGTGCCGCCGGTTACTACCGTATCCTTGGCATTGATCGTGTATATAGCATGTCCATCCCCAGGATCTGCCGTCTTATTCACCGACGTAATATTCGTCCCGGCCCTTACTTCTGTGGAAGCAGCCGCTACGATGGATGTTTTTGCTTTCCTCAGCTGCGCTACATTGACAGCATCAGTATCATTTGTGCCGGCTGCAACTCCGGTAATCTGGCGGGTGATACCTTTGGACGTATCGCCTACGGAAACAGCTGCTTGCGTAGATTTCCATACCGAAGATGTATCCGTGGAATTCGTACCTGTTCCGGGATCATAGCCCGCAACGCCTTTATCCACGGACGCCACAGAACCTGCACCAAGCGCTACACCACCTTCTTTAGTCACGTTGGCTTCACTGCCGATGGCTACAGCATTCTTGACACTGGTACTGGTACCGGCTTGAGACGAACCGATGATAACGCTGCCGTCGGCACCTGTCAGTGTTCTCTTATCCCCAAAGACAACAGCGCCATTTGTATTGGTCACATTATTTTCAGAACCGATGACGGAGACGTGATTGATATTAGTCGCTGTATTATTATAACCGGTGATCGAGTTGTAGGTACTCGGACTGCCGCTGGTACCGGTCACGGTATTGTTAACGCCAATAATGGATGTTTTCTGGGTATAATCCGCTTTGTTGCCACCGCCAATAGCTAAAGTGGCACCGCCACTTTTAGAACCTGTAATCGCAGTTCTCAATTTATCAGCAAATTCTTTTGCAGAAGAACCACTATCAGATGGTGCAGAAATATTGGTGATGGAATTGGTAATTTCATTTCCGGCACCGTAAATGAGAGATCCATTGGAATTAAAGGTGCGGTTTGCCACACCAGTAACAGTATTAGCGATACCAGCATAACTATTATTTGATGTTTTCGATTCAATACTATTCAAAGAACCTGTAATGGTGGCTCCTAAATTCTTTACCGGATTTGCCAGTCGTCCACCATTATACTCGCTGGAAATAATATTATAGACACCGGTACTTGTCGTAAAAGCGCCATTGCTGAAACTGTTGGCACCGATGGTGGTGGCATAGACATTCAACGCGTCTGTCCGCGTAGAAGCGCTGTCTACCGTGGTATCCCCCAGTGCGCCTTTGTAATTATGTGAACCGATCATCGTTACCGGTACGGGCAAATGTATTATCACCGATAGCAACACTGCCTACGACCTTCGTCGGATCAGCAGGAATTCTAGCAGAAGAGAACCAACTTCCGCTAAATGTTGTCTGTCCAAAGGCAAAGCTGGCTTCTCCGCCGCCAGCCATATTTTCTACTTTTGCATTTTTGCCAATGGCAATGCTGCCACCCTGGCTGGCATAGTTATTGATGTTAGCACCGTTGCCTACCACAATATCACCGGTAGCGTTACTTGCACCATTGGAATAGGAAATACCTGCCCCTTTGCCAATGGCCACATTTTCTGCTTTCGGCGCGTCACTGCCCGTACCATACGCCACGCCGCTGCCGGAACCTGTCGTTGTATCCGCCGCATTCGCCGTGTATCCACCCATGAGGACTCCCATCCCCACAGCTGCTGCCAGAGCGGCTTTCACTGCTTTTCCCGAAGCGCTTTTCGTGTGGCTTCTTGCCACTTCAGAAGTGACGACATAGGCATGTTTTGCCTTACTCCATACGACCTTGTAAATTTTGTTCATACTTTCCTCCCAATTTAAAGAAAATAAAAAATATAAAAGAGCTATCATGTTTTACCCTTCGCGCTCCGTCTCACCTCTCCCTGTCACACAACCGGTTTCAGATTTTAACAGACAAATTCCGCAGGTTACACAAAACTGCTTTTCTAATAATTAAATATTATAGCAGAGAATTTATCTTATTTCCACTTTTTTAAAAACTATCATGAATAATTAAGAAACAAGGTTAGTTGTAAAATGAAATCAGACACTAAACCGCAACAGCAAATCGGGCAGTTACACAGGAAAACATTTCATTCCGTATTCTTCATCCCACTCCCGCAAGTGAGTATCCCCAGATCTACAGCATCGATGATGATCACAACTTCATGCGCCGCTTAGCGTCTTTGAAATCGGCGCCTTCCTAAACCCGCAAGGGCAAGACGTTTCATTTATTTTCAAAATCGTTCACCTGCTTTCTTTATAGACAATAGAAAATCATGCCTCCTGAATTCTATCGCATATTCATGGAGGCATGATTTCATATTACATGGAAATTATTTTACAGGATTATCTATTGTGAATAACACGTACACGTTCGATTGTCGGTTGTCCTGCTTTGTTCTGCGCAATCGTGTCCACGCGGAACCGTTCCAATTCAGGTTCAAATTCCTTGAGCATTCTAGCAGGTACTTCGAATCCTCTCTGCATCGCGCGGTATACAATAGCACCGAATTCATAACGTGTCATCATACGGTCGCCGCCAAAGTTTCCGTCAGGATACCCTTCAAGGATACCATTCCCCGCAAGGGTGGCGATATATTCGTAAGCCCAGTGGTTCTCCGGTACATCAGGGAAGAGCTTGATCTTCATCGGATCCAACGCCTGTCCCTGAACGACCTGGCCAAGCGCGCCGCGCAGCTGTTCCACTTCCTTACGGAGATCTTTGATTTCTTTCGCCATTGCCACTTTTGATGTGGATACATTGTTGCCCTGTCCCAGTTTCAAGCTGACGCCGGCATTCACCATATTCTCTCCGCCGCCAAAGGAACCTCCCACACTAAACATGGTATCCTCATTCGGACGGTAGAATACGCCGATAGCCCCCGCATTGGCATTTCTGTAATGTCCATAACCGGCTGCCACATCCCATTTATCATCGGGATCGAAGTCCAGCGGATGGAGGGATGCCAAGGCGGCTGCCCCAGCGCCAACTTTGTTCACACGGTCCCCCAGCTTGCTGATGCTCTGGTTTGTCTGGAACAGCTGGGAACCGTTCACCGCGTCTTTGCTGGTCGGGCTAATATCGCCGGGCGCCACATTGGTGATCTTCTTATCTCCCGCATCTACACCGTTTTTGGTGATGGAAGGCCCGTTATTGATAGTCAGTCCGTTATCATTAATCGTGGTATCTCCCGTCTTGACGGTCGTGGCATTGACAGTCTTGGCATTCACTGTATCGGAATTTACCGTAGTGATATTTCCTGTCTCGGCAGTAACTGTCTTTGTCATCACAGTTTCCAAACCTTTCAGGTCTTTGGCCATGCGGACTTTCAGGTTGTTATTGCCGTCGGATACGACGCCAAGGTTGTCTTCTGTGGTCAGTTTGTTTGTGTCTGTAATGCCTCCGACTACGTTCACCTGTTCGTTCAGTTTCTTCTTGATGACCGCTCCTGTATCACCGCCATACTTCATGCCATCATTTAAGGTAGCCACTTCTTCTTTGCTTCCGTCCGGTTTCTCGTATACGATACGGGTCGTGGTCGTACCCGGCGCGCCGTCTACTCCGGGCTTGCCATCACGGGTAACGGAAATATTTGTCGTTACGCCGTCTTTACCATTAATACCGATTTTACCATCTTTGCCGTCTTTACCTGTAGCAACAATAGTTTCGCTTTTCAGGTTCTTGTCCAAGCCAACAATCATTTCACCGTTGCTATTCACCATGGTCTTGATGTTGGAAGAATCATATTCCGTATCCGCCTTCGCACCGGTGCCCTTGATCGTCATGGTACTGTTCAGTTTTTTAGCTACGGTACCGGTATTTCCTGCGAACTTAAGCCCATCATCCAGGGTAGCAACGTCATGTTTATCACCATTCTTTTCTTCGATGATCAGACGTGTGATATTCGTTCCGTCAACGCCGGATTTACCATCACCACCTTTAATGGTAAGTCCGTTAGCGCCGTCCTTGCCATTCAAACCGATGGAGCCATCTTTGCCGTTGATGACCACAGCAGAGCCATCTTTACCGTTGACTCCGATGGAGCCGTCTTTGCCGTTCGCGCCTTTTTCACCAAGATTGATGTTATCTTTTACATTGACTTTATACGGATTGGCTGCTGTTCCGTCGCCTTCAACGGTGGTATTCTTTCCGTCTACCAGCTTGGTCGCATTGGCTGCGATCTCGTCTTTCAGCTGATCTACATTGACCGCATCTGTACCGGCCGTACCTTTTGCCACATTATGGATCTGGTTGCCGCCATTATTCAGTCCGTCCGCGGTTAAAGAAACATTTGTCTTACCGGGTCCCGGTGTCTTCGGCGTAATGGTAATGCCACCGGCGGTGACCTCCGTCTTATTCCCGGTGCTGTCGGTAATGGTCGTACCGGCTCCGTTGGTTACTGTCGTATTTCCTGCCGCGTCTTTTGTCGTCACACTGTTGACATTAATATCGTCTTTCAATGCCACTTTGACCTTGCCGCCCTCGACTTTGGTGGTAATATTTTTTCCATCACCTACAACTTCCACATCACTACCGAGGTCTTTATGCACTTTTTGTCCATCTTCCGCCTGGATACCGAAGCCCTTTTGAATAAGATCAGAAGACTGAGCCTTCAGTTGGCTGACATTGACCGCATCCGTATCGGCTGTGCCTTTTTCTACATTATGGATCTGGTTGCCGCCATTATTCAGTCCGTCCGCGGTTAAAGAAACATTCGTTTTGCCGGGTCCCGGTGTCTTCGGCGTAATGGTGACACCTCCGGCGGTGACTTCCGTCTTATTTCCGGCACTGTCGGTCACAGTCATACCGGCTCCGTTGGTTACTGTCGTATTTCCTGCCGCATCTTTTGTCGTCACACTGGTCAGATCTTTCAGCTCTTTGGCAAGTTTGACGTTGAACTTGTTATTCGCCGCATCGGCTACCACGCCGATATTGTTATCACTCAGTTTGCTGCCGTCAGCACCGCCCAAGATGGACATCGCCTGGTCAGATCCCCGTTTAACCACATTGACGTCTGCCGCACTTGTCGCACCGATAGTGGAATTGTCTCCGCCAAAACGGAGCGGACGGGTCATGGTATAGAGCTGGCTTCCATTGACTGCATCCGTACTCTGCGGAGCAACCAATCCGGCCGCCACGTTTTGAATACGGCGTTCCTTGCCTTTAGCTCCTACCGTGACAACACCTGCCGGTGTGCCGCCTGCATAGGCATAAGTGCCATCACTGTTATAAACTGCCATGCCTTTGGTGGACGCGCCATCTGCCACATAAGCGGAGCCGCTCCCCAGATATACGGAATTCCCCATGGTGGCATTCACATTGCTGCCCAATATCTGGGTATTGGACAAATCAAGCGCTTTATTTGATGTGTCTATCGTATTATTATTCCCGACAATCTGGACATCTGTAAGATTCTTTGTATTATTTTTTGCCTTTACCGTGTTCTTCGAACCGGTAATCGTGATACCGGATACCTTGCCGGCATCATCCTGCGTCGTTGTATCCGTATCGCCGCTGACTGTATTATTATTCCCTGTCAGCATGATATCCGTTAGCCCTGTTGCCGTTTCTTTTTTGACGATGTTACTGTTTCCGGTTACTCTGTTATTCTCACCGTCCAACGTATTTTCATTTCCAAACACACCGGAATTGACCGCCGTGATATTTGAACCATTACTTGCTACCGGAGTTGTGGGGGCACTGTTCCGTGCGCCGATGACATATGTCCCTGCTCCATTGACAGTGTTGGCCGTACCGATTGCACCGGAAGATTCTCCTGTAGCACTTGCCGTTGTACCTATAGCCAAAGCATCATTCGCCAATGCATGTGCCCGATCACCCAAAGCTACCGCGCTCCGGCTGTTACTCTTAGCTTCACTGCCTATTGCTACTGCTTTATCATCAGAGGCTCCGGCGGCATAACCGATAGCCACTGCCTTATCCACACTGGTCCCGCCATTCTTTATGGTGGTGACGGCACGGGTACCCATGGCAATAGAATGATTCCCTTCCGACTGTGCTCCTGCACCAATGGCCATATTGTATTTATAACCGGAAGCCGCCACAGTCTGCGTAATGGTAGGTGTACCACCATTTATTTCCTCATAGCCGGTTCCCAGGGCGATGCTGCCTTCTCCCTGTGCCTCCACATTATTCCCAATGGCCGCGCTGCGTTTTTCCAACGCTTTGGCGCCAACTCCTGCTGCCATAGAATCTTCGCCGGCAGCCCCGTCATTATTGTAATTATTCGCATTTGTGGACTTCACAGAGTAATAATGAGTCTTTGCCTGATCCACGGTTTCGTTCAACTGATTAACATTAACCGCATCTGTTCCCGATGTACCTTTAGCCACATTGTGAATTACGGTTCCTTTGTTATTGGTATTCTTTAAAGTGATACTTTCTCCCTGCCCGGTAGTTACAGTATCATAGTAGACTCCTGTAGTCGTCGTACTGGTAATACTGGCATTCACCTGCCGGACCGTTTCATCGATGGATTTCTTCAGCTGTGCCACTGTAACGGCATCCTGATCCTGCGCGCCATCCGCTACATTCGTAATACGACGCAATGCTGCCGCCGTACCAACTGAAACACCTGTGGAAGGAGCGGCAGTCCCTGTCAGATAACCAGTACCGCTAATCATGGCCGCGCTGGCTTCCGAACCATTACCGATGGCAATGTTCCCGCCGGAAGCCTTTGCCCCTTGTCCCAGCGCCATGCTGGCCGCGTCTTCCGCCAATGCATTAAACCCGGCAGCTATGGATCCATTTCCTGCTGCCTGCGCATGAAAACCAAGCGCCAACGCGTCATCAGCGGCTTTCGTATCACTGCCGACTGCTGTCGCCTGGAGGCGGGACACCAGGGTAGTATTCTTATTAGCATTATATCCAATGGATACATTTTTCCCAATAGAAGGATTACCGGCAGTACCTATATTCGTCCCTGCCTCTACACCAATGGCAATATTATAATTGCTGGATACATTTCCGCCCGCCTTGGTGCCGATGGCAATATCATGCTGCCCATCCACATTTTGTCCGGCTTCGTCACCAATAGACACATGCGAGCCCTTCGTTCCCAATATATCACCAATCATGCCCTTTCCGGCACCAATACCGACAGACACAGATCTGCCGGCTGCCGCGCCGGCCTCATCACCGACAGCAACAGAACTGGAACCGGCTGTCTGACTAGCATTCCCAATAGCAACCGCATTTTTTCCTTTTGCTTCCGTTCCCTGACCAACAGATACGGCATTTTCTCCTTCGGCCACAGCAGAAGTACCGGCTGCCAGACTGTTTTTGCCTTTAGCAGCCGCTTCTTTGCCGATCGCCGTTGCGGCTTCCTTACCGGCCTGGGCACTTTCGCCGACAGCAATCGCACTGTGACTGTTTTTGGCAACAAAAGCACCGTGCCCGATAGCTGTCGCATTGTTAGAAGACACCGTCTTTGCCGCTGTTCCAATCGCCATACTGTTGTTATTAATTATACGATTGCCGCCATCATTTTGAACAACCGCTCCATCTCCCAACGCAATAGAAGAATTACCACGGGCATTGGCTTTATTCCCGACAGACACACTATTCTTGCCGCCGCCGACAAGTACGACCGTGCTGTCTCCATCCGGTGTCATACCGCTGACAGCACCGTTAATTGCCCCATGGCCGATGGCCACGCCATTTACTGCATTAGAAACGTTTCTGGAAGCACGCCCTACCGACACGGAATCTTCGGCTTCTGCTTTGGCCTCCACCCCCATTGCCATCGCATTATCTTTGGTGGCTCTGGCCTGCGTCCCTACCGCGACAGCATCCGAGCCAACAGCTGAAGCATCTGCCCCCGTGGAATTGGCACGGAAATACTTAATCCCCGGTTTTGTAGCATCAAGTCCCAGGCTATTTGTCAGTGCTGCCAGTGTATTAAGCTTTAATGTATTATTGCTGATATTGCCGGCGTTTGTGCTGATATTGGTAGCATTCGTACTGATATGGGTAGCATTATTGTTGATATTACCGGTGTTGGTATTCACCTGCGTACTTAATGTAGTCAGGTCACCAGTTGTAGCCAGCCCGGTCGTTGATATGGTAATCGTCTTGGTTGCCGGATCCTTAGTTACAGTGACATGGGTACTGCCGTTCAATGTATCCCCATCATTGACTGTAGCCGCCTCACTGCCGACAAAACCGCCAAAGCCCAGCATCGCCGTTAAAACCGCAGCCAGCGCAGATTTATATGCTTTATTCCCCTTATTTTTGCTGCTGCTGACGGCAATTTCTGGAACTACCACATAACTGTTCTTCACTTTGCTCCAAATGACTTTGTAAATTTTGTTCATATAATCCTTCCTCTCTACATACCCAAAAAATATAATGCTATATCAAAAATTTATTTATATGATCCGGCAGACCTCCTACACCTCCTTCTATACTTCTCATCATATTTACCAGCCTTTATAAAAATACAAGATTTTTCACTGATGAATATTTATCTACCGGTTCAGTGCCATTTCATTCATATAATGTAAACAGCTGTGCTCTTAATTTTTGCAATAACAGTACAGCTGTCCTTACTTTAATTCCAAATGCCTTTATGAATATGATTCATATCAATATTTCTTAAGAATGGAGATGAATTTCGGAGCGATCGATTATTTCCAAGGCATTCCTAAAAAGCTACCTTATTCTCCATATTTCTGTTCAAGTCCACTTTAATAAAAGAGTTTCCTTATTTCCCGTCATGTGTATGCCGTTACATACTGTAACAGCATATATACAAAATGGCCCAATCATATGATTCTAAATTTCAAATTGACTCCCAAAAAAAAAGCTTCTCCAACGGCATATCCGTTTTTAGAATCGTTTTAATCTTCACAGCCTCCTTAAAATTAATTCCATGACGGTTTTCCATCTTCAACAGCAGCATTTCCTGCTTGATCCCCATTTCTTTTGACAGTTCTTCAAGGCTCATCTCCCGTTTTGCCAATTCTGCCATCAGATTTTTATACACGTTCCTCTCTCCCTTTAATTTGAAATTTCAAATTATTATATCATTATAACTTTTTATTACTAAAAAATCCACACCCCACTCCTGATTCATTGAAATTTCGATATTATTTATGTAAAATCAACAGTAAGGAGGCGATTATGACAAAAGAGGAATATTTGAAAAAGTTGATCCTCCAACGATGGACACTGAAAGATTTCGCCGCAAAGATCAATATGCCATATGGAACTCTATATTCCATTCTGAAGAATGCAGATGGCGGATCCATGTACAATATAGTAAAAATCTGCAGTGGTCTGCACATTTCCACTGACGAACTGTCTCAGATAGGAAAGCCCCGGAATTATATCCTGCAGGAAGATAGAAGTACGTACAACACAAAGGAACTACCGGATCTGAGATCCATCCTGAGCAGCACATTTCTCTTCAATGGAACGGAATATACTCTCTCAGAGAAAAAACAGGACATGCTGTCTCAAATCATCCAAGCTGTACTGAGCGAAAAAACATAGTAGATCCCGTATCGCACTTTTCTCGGAAAATAACAGCGTTACCAGCTTATCTCATCCAAACCGGCAGGCGTAAACACACATAGCACTTCCACATCCATTTCCTATGTACTCATGCATTTACCTTATCGATGTAATTATTTGTTTTCTGCCTTATCCAGCGGTTGGGGGCTGTACCATGATTTCCGCATAGCATTATAAAAGAATCACGGGCAATAAGCTTTCCACAAATAGACGCACCCCAGGCGTCAGAAATATATCTTCGCAAAACAAAAACGTTCCTTCCCGGATATATAATCAGGAAGAAACGTTTTTGTTTTTATACCTTATATGTACAATATGGGTTGTGCCAATAATTTTTCGCAAATTCAGACATACCATCGGTAATGGATCAAATCAACCGGTACTTTCCTATTCAGAAACTCCCCTTCTTTAGAAGGCAAATTTTGGGGCAAATCAAGCCGGCGCTTTTCTTGCCAATTCAGTGCACTTATTATTATGCGCCCGATGACCAACGAAGCCGAAACGGATACTCGCATGCCAAGATGATTCAACCCGTAAAAGAATATTTAGCTTATAGCTGACAGCTCACAGCTGATAGCTTTTATCTTCTTACCGTCTTCCCCACCACGGTGACAGATTCTTCGCTGGCGCTCAGAATGACGTTTAATGTTCTCTGTCATTATGATGCTTAGCGTCCCTCCGTCATTATGATGCCTTACCGTATCCCGTCATTCTGAACGGGGCAAGAATGCTTTGTAGGAAAAACGGGAAATGGCAATATGGCACAGAGTGAAGAATCTATAACTCTCATGACTCCCTACGGAGTTCTTTCTATTTATCTCCTCACGGTGGCAGATCCTTCACGTTCGTTCAGGATGACGTTTAATGTTCTCTGTCATTATGATGCTTAGCGTCCCTTCGTCATTATAATTCCTTACCGTATCCCGTCATTCAGAACGGAGGTAATAATACTTTGTGGAAAAAACGGGAAACAGCAACATGACACAGAGTGAAGAATCTATTACTTTGATGACATCTTACCGTCTTCCTTGTCACGATAGATAATTTCTGTCACTCCATATACCTTCTCCCTTCCCGGTACGCGTTTCCTACCGCGTCACCGAGAGCAATATATTTCCCGCCGGCCGGATCAAAAGTAATCGCCTGTAATTTCTTCACGTCAATCTTTCCATCGATTAGAATGTCCTCATCGACCAGAATATTCACGATATCCCCGACGAAATGGTAATCCTCACCTACCTTCGTCACCTTGGATACTTTGCACTCCAAGGTCAAAGGAAATTCCGAAAGCACCGGTGCGTCCACAAACTCGCTCTTCACCGCATGAAGTCCGGCGCGCACCACCTTATCGGGTACACGATTCCCCGACACGATCCCCAGATAATCCGCTTCCGCCATCGTGGAAACGGTCGCCATGCTTACGGTAAAGGCTTTCTTCGATAACAAATTTGCCACGGTCTTATGGGTATGGTCCAGCATGAATCCCACCCGGTTGGTGTCATAAATGCCGCCCCAGGCAGCCACCATACCATCCGCCGTGCCATCCGCACCATAAGAAGCAATCACAAGTACCGGCTGCGGGTACAGCCAGGTATTCGGTTTGAAATTCTTTTTCATAACGGAGCCTCCCTAACTGTTTTATCTATCATACATTCTCGAATCTCATTAAATTACATATCCATCAACTCTTTAACCTCCTTAATTTCTTCGGTCTCTATCTCACCAATTATCCTTTTAAAAAATTTTTGAATATCATTATCCGATAAGATGAATTTCACCTGTGTATTTGTTATTGCTATATGTATCAACTTATCTTTTTGCTTATTATCCCAATCTTCAATCATATCCAGTTGCTTAATAATTTCATGGGTATTAGCAAAAGAACGACTTTCTTCCAACTGAATTATCAGTTCGTTCTTATGAATTTCTTCTATACTTTTGTTCTTCTGTTCTTCACTCATTTCATCAAAACATTGAAAGTATTTTCTCTCCAAAACCTCATTTGTTTTAGTTCTATCAACAATATTTTTAATTAAGCCCTCCAAAGATGAGCCTTCCCTATAATCAGCTGGAGCAAAATACTTAATTCTATGTTCCCTAAGCATTTTAAAAACTTTAGTCTTATCTTGCGTTTCCGAATCATATACGCCAATAGAATAACCCCCATTGCTATTCACCAGTTTCATACAAGGAATATCTGTATCACTATCGCCAATGTACACCATATTTCTAAAAGGAACAACAACCTTGTCAGGATCAAAATAATCATTTACTTTTTGATCATTTATATCCAAAATTCCTTTCTTTATTCTAAATAAATATTGTGTTTTATTTGTATAATTAACCGCCTGTGCCGGCCAAACCGCAACTCCAACATCATCGAAATAAAAAGAGCTAGCGTATATCTTTTTAAAATACTTAGCTACCATCGTGCCTTCTATCATTTCCTTCAATCCGGAAGAAATAATATAATGCTCAATGGTAATTCCTTTTTCTTGTCCATATTGGTTTACACGTGTAAACCAAGTATCAACCCCTGGATAAAGTTTAATTTTTGCGCCATCCGCTTTCAATATTTCCTTATTAAACACCAGCCTTCCTCTGGCTTTCGTAACCATCGTATACATATATGCAAGATTTTGATCCATATCATTGTCCGCAGCTAAACTATTGGATTCTTTCCAAAAGTCTGCCACATCATAACCAATAGATTGAATATATCCTTGCGCCTGCATATCCTCCGGCGATAAAGTCCTATCGAAATCATAACAAATGGCCAGTATCGGCTTGTCCCCTATTTCCTTACGCGCTGTTTTCACGATAACACTTCCTTTCTGTCCCTGTCTTTTAAAACCATTATACGACACAAAAATCTGAAAAGTCTCTCTTCTGCCAAATGTATTTTCTTGCTGCAAGAAAAAAGATGGTACCACTACCATCTTCTCATGTATCATTTCCTGTCAATATTTTCCGTTTTAAAAAATGCCAACCCTTTTTCATCCAGTCTACATGTTCCAGCATGACCACATCCGCCTCATAAATCTTTATATCCTGCTTTTCCAGCCACACATTGAATAAACGTTCTGCAAGAAACCCGAACACTCTTTTTTCATATACACTGCGACCTGTCAGATCGATCCGCTTTTCCAGCTCGGAAAGAATCGCAAAAAGCCAGGCGCAATAGGTATCAAAAAGATTTTTCTTCATAACGAACATATTCAGTATATGAAGTTTCTTCCTACTCATGACTTTGGAAAATGCTTCCGCGTACGGGGGATACATTTCTTTTACCACCCGCTCCGCTTCGTCCAGATCCGACTTGCAGTGGGCATGCTCGTACTGGCTGCGCACGGTTTCTATATAATAATTTCTCTTTTTCGGCAGCAGCACATCATATGTCTGAAGCAAGTTTTCATAGTCTTCCCTATGGAATATAGCTTCTTTTTTCTTGTCTATATTTCTTGTATGAATACTCTTGCCAAAGTATCTTCTGTAATGGCAGAGACCGATATATTCACAGTCCAGATTTTTCCATGCCCAGTAAAGTCCTGTCAGTTCGCAGTAACTCGGATTCTTAGAGGAAATATGGTCTCCCGTATTATCCGGAAGATATCCCAGAGATTCTTTCCCTTCCGCCCCCACATGAAGCGGTACATATACATCGTCATCGGGCATCCAGTATTTTTTATGGGTCGCCACGAGTATCTTGATATCCACTTTATATTTCCCTCTTTGCCATGGCAAGTGCACTTTCAATAACGGCATCCATATCGTAATACTTGTATTCGCCTAAACGTCCGCCGAAAATGACCTTGCTCTCTTTGTCTGCCAGCGCCTTATATTTTTCGTACAGTTCCCCGTTTTTCCCATCATTCACCGGATAGTAGGGTTCATCTCCCGCTTTCCATTCCGAACTGTACTCACGGCTGATGACTGTTTTCGGCAAGTCCTGTCCTTTGGCATCTTTCCCGAACTCAAACCACTTGTGCTCTATGATCCTTGTCCACGGTGTTTCCCGGTCTGTATAATTCACTGCGGCATTTCCCTGAAAATTCGGTATATCCAGCACTTCCGTCTCAAACCAGACACTCCTGTATTCCAATGTTCCTAATTCATAACGGAAATAAGCGTCAATCGGCCCGGTATAAATTATCTTCTCCGCTAGACCATCCAATTCCGCTTTATTTTTCAGATAATCCGTCTGCAAACGGACTTCAATGCCATCCAGCATATTCGCGACCATCTTCGTATAACCGCCGACAGGGATCCCCTGATAAAGCGCATTGAAATAATTATTGTCAAAGGTCAGGCGCACAGGAAGTCTTTTGATGATGAAAGCCGGCAATTCCGTGCAGGGACGTTCCCACTGCTTTTCCGTGTATCCTTTGATCAACTTTTCATAAATATCCGTTCCCACCAAAGAAATAGCCTGTTCCTCCAGATTTTTCGGTTCCGTAATACCGGCTGCTTTCCGCTGTTCCTCAATTTTGGCTGCCGCTTCTTCCGGTGTCACCACCCCCCACATTTTATTAAAGGTGTACATATTAAACGGCAGGGAATATAATTCTCCGTGATAGTTCGCCACAGGAGAATTGGTAAAACGGTTAAACACCGTAAATTGGTTCACATAGTCCCAGACTGTTTTATTATTTGTATGGAAGATATGGGCGCCATACACATGGACATGGATGTCCTCTACCTTTTCCGTATATACATTTCCTCCGATGTGACTGCGCTTATCCACTACAAAGACTTTCTTCCCCGCCTTCACTGCTTCACGGGCAAATACCGCGCCGAATAAACCGGCACCGACAATCAGATAATCATACTTCGCCATAAGTTTATTTATATCTTTTTTTATCCATGACAATACTAATGAAAAACCGACCCAATTAAACTTCCAACAACCCCACAAAAATAGGGGCTACACGATTAATCTCCGCAATTCATCGGCCCCCCTTCCTCTCTATTCGATTACAAATATCCAATGCTCTCTCCAATGCCTGATCCATATTATAGTATTTAAAGTCCCCCAGCCTCCCACAACAAATTAAATTTTTTATACGATTTGCTAGCTGTTTATATTTTTTATACTGTTTTTGACTATCCTCTGTCAAAACTGGATAATATGGTTCTATACCATTGTTTTTACAATAAGCCAAAGGACACTCTATTGCATAACTACTCCCGTATTTATTTTGATTAGGAAGTTTTTTGTATTCCGTAATGCGAGTAAATCTTTTTTCTTGCGGATAAGCAACAATTGGTGCACATTGAAAGCTTTCTTTATCCGTATATTTCCAAATAAATTTTAAAGATCGATAAGGGAGTTTTCCATATTTATATTCAAAAAACTCATCAATGGGACCCGTGTAAATCACCAATTTGGTAAATTCTTTTCCCAATAAATAAACTTTGTCTGTATCTATAGATAAATATTTCAAAGCATCTTCTCTAAGTTTAATATGTATGTTAGGATGTCCTATAAGATTTTTAAAAAAATGAACATATGAATGTACCGGCAATACCTGATAAGGATCATCAAAATATCCTACATCGTAAGAAAGACGTAACGGAACACGCCTCAAAACACTATGATCTATTTTCTTAAAAGAAACACCCCATTGCTTGATAGCATAAGGTGCATAATCATTCTCCAATAAATACTCAGCATATTCTCTGATATCGGAATCCTTAATATTTAAAATATCAAAAATCGTAACACGCTCTCTATTTTTATATATTACTTTTAATTTCTTTTTCAAGATATATGCCTTTTGTGGTGGGAAAAATGTATCAATAGTCATAAAATTGAATGGTACAGGAGTGTACTTATTATTCCATATCGCACCACAAGTCAATTTGTAAGAATTCCAGATTTCATATTTACATATGAAATCATAGATATTTTTCTTCTGTGTATGGAAAACATGCGGTCCATATTTCTGAACTAAAAAACCATGATTATCAATATAATCATACATGTTTCCTGCCACATGATCTCGCTTTTCCAAGATAATGACCCTAAATCCTTTTTCTGCAAGACATCTAGCTATGACAGCACCTGTTAATCCACATCCTACAACAATCACATCATACAAATAAACGCACCATATTCCTTTTCGAATTCAGCCCAGCTCGGTAGGTTTTTATCTTTATCTGCCAAAATAAGTTTTCCACGTCCACCAATTTTTTCTAATGGCCACTTTACATTAAGATCCGGATCATCCCACTTAATACCACCATCATACTCTCCATAAAATTTTTCCGAGCATTTATAGGAAACAATGGATGGTTCCAATACCAGATATCCATGGGCACAGCCAGACGGCACTAAAATTTCGTTATGCTTTTCTCCAATCAGGTCAAACCCTAACCATTCTTTAAATGTTGGACTATCTTTGCGTAAATCCACTACTACATCATATACATGACCATAGATACAGCGAACTAACTTCGGTTGCTGCTTAACACGCTGAAAATGTAACGCCCGAATTACACCCTTATAGCTAGTCGTGTAAAATACTTCCGCCAAATCATAATGGATTCCATTTTGTTCAAAAACTTCTTTCGAATAATCCTTGGTAAAGCAGCCACGAATATCATCTGCATTAAAAGGTGTTATTTCAATTAGTCCGGGGATTTTCGCTTTATTGAATTCAAATTTTTGTACCATTTTTATCCTCCTCCTTCCACCAGTTCATCGTCCGTTTGCATCCTTCACCAAATGAAATTCTTGCTCTAAATCCAGTATCTTGCTCCGTTTCCTCGCAGCCAAAGGCATCTAAGGGCAAATCAATACCCGTAAAAGGAATATCGCCAAACTTAAATTCCAAATCAGGTGCAATAGCTGCTCGCATTTCAAGCAGGAATTTTTTCAATGCTTTTGCTTTACCGCTGCCAATTAAATAGTGATGGAACGGTTTTCCCTTTTCTCCAATTAGGCGAAATGCACGGGCTACATCATCGATATAGACAAAATCATAATTCTGGGTTCCCGCTGTAAATTGTGGATCTTCACCAGCAATACACTTCCGAATAGTCGAATTCACCAGCCGTGGACTCCGTTCACCTGGTCCATATGCATTGGTAATTTTCGGCCATACCAAATCAATACCTTCCTTTACCGCCATTGACATACACATCATATGGGCTGCCACTTTACCAGAACCGTAAATGTAGCCCGCCCCAGGTCTGTTTCCCTGCGTATAGACTGCTGCTATCGTTTCATGTTCCATAATGCTTCCCGCTGGCACAAAACGTTTACAGCCCAATCTTTTTGCCAATTGCAAACATTCCACAGTCCACCGCGCATTCTTTAACTGCAATGCCGTATCTGCCCTATCCACACCTGCACTGCCATTCCATGCAAAATGATAAAATGCTTCATATTCATTTATGGGAATCACTTCCCCCAATGCCTCTATATTCTCCAAGGAAAATGGGACGATGCGTACCATTTCATTAATCGGTATCTGGTCATAATGATTTTCTCTAGCCAGCGCATATACTTCATATCCCTGCGATATCAATTCTTTTACGACTGCTGATCCAACAAATCCATTAGCACCGGATACAATCGCTTTTCTCATTGCTTATCCTCCACATAAATACGAATCTGTCGATTCATTTCAGCCGGAATATCTCCATGTTTCAACCATACTTTTGTCCAAGCTACAGTCATGCCAATAGCATCTTCAATATGCCATCTCGGTTTCCAGTCAAAAATGGACTTGATTTTTGAGCAATCAAGCTTCAAAAAATTTGCTTCATGCGGCGCATTCTTTTCTGCCTGATTCTCCCAACTAAGACTATTTCCCCACTTCCGGCAAAACAAATTTACCAATCCACCCGTCGTTACGCAATCACATTCATCGGGCCCAACATTATACCAACCAGCATACTGCCCCTCTTCATACTGCTTTTGAGCAATCATCAGATAAGCAAACAGCGGCTCCAATACATGCTGATAAGGACGAGTAGAATACGGATTTCTCACACTGATAGAACTTCCCGATTCTATAGCACGAACACAATCTGGGATGATTCTGTCGTTTGCGAAATCGCCTCCGCCGATGACATTCCCCGCCCGGGCAGTAGAAATCGCAACACGACCATCTGCAAAGAAACTATTCTTATAGGAATGTGTTACCAGTTCTGAGCAGGACTTCGAATTTGAATACGGATCAAAACCGTCAAGTGGTTCATTTTCCCGATAGCCCCAGATCCATTCATTGTTATGATAAACTTTATCCGTTGTAATATTCAAAAAAGATTTGGCTGTGCTGGACTGACGTACACATTCCAAAACATTTACGGTACCCATGACATTGGTTTCATAGGTGTAAGCCGGATCCCTATAAGAATCACGCACAATCGGCTGCGCTGCTAAATGAAGTATGATTTCCGGCTGTGCTTGTTCAAAAACCGCAAGCAGTCTTTCTTTATCACGGATATCGCCAATTACGGAATTCATATGGGTATCTAAATCAGCCAGTGAAAATAGATTCGGATTCGTCGGCGGTACTAGTGAATAACCTGTCACTTCGGCACCTGCATTGATTAAAATGCGGCAAAGCCAGCTACCTTTAAAGCCTGTATGACCTGTAACAAACACACGCTTCCCTCTATAGAAATCAAGATTGAGATATTGCATCAGTCACTCCACACTTTCCATGGAGCTTTCCTTGCATCCCACAATTCTTCTAATTTCTGCCGATCCCGCATCGTATCCATGCACTGCCAAAAGCCATTATATTTATAAGCCATTAGCTGCCCTTCATTGGCGATGGTCTCCAGCGGTTCGCGTTCAAAAGTGGTTTCATCGCCGGCAATATATTTAAAAACCTCCGGTTCTACAATCATATAACCGCCATTAATATAGCCAACATCCTGTTTACTTTTTTCCCGGAAAGAAGCGATACAGTCCCCCTTGAGGTCAAGAATACCAAAACGGCCTTCTGGTTTAACAGCAGTCATTGTGCAGATTTTACCATGTGATTTATGAAATGCCAAAACCTTATCCATAGGAACATCACTCACACCGTCTCCGTAAGTAAGCATAAATGTTTCATTATTTACATAAGGTGCTATTCTTTTGATGCGACCTCCTGTCATAGTATTCAATCCTGTATCTACAACAGTTACTTTCCAAGGTTCTGCATGCTGTTGGTGCACAATCAACTTATCTCCTTGCGAAAAATCAAAGGTAACATCAGAAGTATGCAAAAAATAATCAGCAAAATATTCTTTGATTACATACTGTTTATAGCCAGCACATACGATAAACTCATTAACCCCCCAATGGGCATATTCTTTCATAATGTGCCATAAAATAGGCATACCACCGATTTCTACCATCGGTTTGGGCTTAAAACGAGATTCTTCACTAATCCGAGTGCCAAAGCCACCTGCCAATAATACAACCTTCATTTTCTTCCATCCTTTCTATTCCTATCATCGTTTTACTAAAGAAAAATAAATTTTTTTTATGAAATCCCTTCGTTTTGATGCCTTTGGTAATAAAACATAACCGACATTTTCAAAATGGAGTTTTAACCATATAAGAGTTTCCTGCCAGAAGTGATAAAACCCATTTCCCGCCTCAGCGGTCTGCTCAAAATAGACAAGCTGCACTTCCTTTATCTTATATCTTTTCGTATATTGTAAGTGATAAATAAAAATCCCATACATAATTTCACCCAAATAACCCAATGTCCTTTCTAATTTATTTATATAAGTATTACGTTCCAATTCTTTTTCAAGTGCAAATAATATACCAAATTGAAATTCACACATTTGAAAAAATAACACTCGTTTCATAACATAACAATTATATCCACGATGCATGTTTCCTGATAAATAAGATTGTGCACTTTCATAATATTCAGGAAATAATTCTTTGATTTTCTCTAACAATATTAACAATACTCTTTTATCTAAAAACACCCCATCATGTGCCGCCCAGTGCTCAAATACAGTTTGTTTTATCCCCTGAGGTGTAGGAATAAACCTCACATCAGCAGCTTCATTAACCACTACATCATAGCTTTTTATAATTTTTTTCATCTTAATTTCATTTAATAAATCATACTTCTCAATAGATTTCTTATTAAGAAAAGATTCTGCAATCACATTCAATAGATTAGTCGGAAATCGTTTATCACTAAATGTTAAATAACGCCGATAATGACACAACCCATAATAATCCGCAACTTCATTCTTCCAAGCCCAATATTGCACAGTAAATTCACAATATGAATTCCTTTTAGAAGAAATATTATCTCCAATATCATCTCTTTCAATTTCACGTAAGTCTCCATTATTATAAATAGCACCACAAAGTACCGGAACATATATTTTATTGGAGATTCTTATACTATTAACATCAATCCTGCTAGAAACAAATATTTGTATATTACTAGAATTACTCATTCTGTATATTGCCGTCCTCTAAGTTTATAGTAAAATTTTCTCAGAAACCTATACCGTACTGTATCAACAGGGAAAACTTTTATAACCATTCTTTTTAACTGCGCTTTTCGTATAGGTGTAAATATCTTTTGTTTTATAGTCTTATGAAATATCGCCTGATGTGTACAGACTGTTGCCACAGCCTCATTCCGCACCATGTTAAATAATATTATTTCATAAAATGGCGTTTGTCGTGCAATATCCCAAAATTCATCCGCAAACTCCACCTGGGGATAATACCAAGGTTTTACATCTCCTGCATAATGAACGATGTAAGGAGCTTTTCTCGACTTAAAATAAGAATCTCGTACAGATTTTGGTGCATCAGCAATCGCTTCACTAATTGCCCCTTTTACCCATATCATGTGATTCCACCGGAAATCAATAAGCTTACTTTTCCCCTCTAGCAATATATTAAATATATCTTGATCAACAACTCTTAATTTATAGTTATTTATATAATCAGAAATTTTATTTTCTGTAATTAACTTCTTGTATTTATCAAAATTCAGTACTATTAGTCCTCCATTAAAACATTTATACGGATTTTTGATTTTTAAGTATTCTGTATAATAAGTATACGTATCTTTATTTTCTCTATCATTTAACCATCCCTGGAGCACTATATCATTTACTCCTCCAATAACATTCTCTCCTAAATCCTCATAATACAAGCGCGCAATATCCGTTTTTACTATCATATCACAATCCATAATTATTCCTTTATGATAATTAGGTAATAAATATGGAATTAATAGCCCGTAATATGTTTCTTGAGAAAGGCGCGTACTATTCAAATAAAATTTAAATGACCCCATTGCATCTGAGACAAAAAAGAATCTGATAGAAACATTATTCATTCCATCTTTTAAAGATAATATTTTCTTTTTGTTGTCTTCACATATCTCACGTTCAAAAACAATAATATCATAATTCTTATCTAACGATCTGTTTAATAAAATAGACTTAATGCATACTGCCAAATAAGGTGAAAAGCTATCACTAGATGACAAAATAATAGTTACATTGTTTACTTCAAATGCCGGTTTAAAATTATTTCCAATTTTATGCATAAAATCCCCCATATAACTAAATAAATCAATTACTCATCATATATTTTGTATAGCTAGGATGAACAACACAAGGCTTATCATCCATTACTATTTTGCCATCTTTAATCCATATTGACCTGTCACAAAAACTTTCTATTTGTCCTAATGAATGTGATACTATGACGATAGTAGTTCCTTTACTTTTTATTTCTTGTAGCTTTTGAAAACACTTAGACTGAAAATGCATGTCACCAACTGCTAAAATCTCGTCAATTAATAAAATATCCGCTTTGACGTTAATTGCCACTGAAAACGCCAATCTCATGTACATGCCACTTGAATAAATTCGTATGGGTTCATCAATATGCTCCTTTAACTCAGAAAAATCAATAATAGAATCGATTCTCTCTTCAATTTCTCTTCTCGTGAGCCCAAATATTGATGCATTAATATATATATTTTCTCTACCACTCATATCTGGATGAAACCCTGCCCCTAATTCAATCAGGCTTGCTACATGTCCATTCATATTTATCATTCCCACTGAAGGATAAATAATTCGACTAAGCAATTTTAGCAGAGTACTCTTCCCACAACCATTCTTACCTATAATACCTACGGCCTCACCTTTATTAACTTGAAAACTAATATCATTTAATATCAACTTCTTCTTGCTTAAATTACGATTCCAAAATAACACTTTCTCTTTTAAATTATGGCTCTTGTCTTTATACACTTTAAAAGTTTTACTAACATGATTAACGCAAATAGCCTTACTCATAATTCCTCCGCAAAATCCTTCTGAAGCTTACCGAACAATAAAAAGCCACAAATAAAAATGATCAAACCCCAAAGGAACGCGTATACCAAATTTTCTACTACAGGCATTTTCCCATAATATAGTACATCTCTAAAGGAAATAATAATAGGAGTCATTGGATTTAAATATAATATTGCTTGATATTGACTTGGTACAAACGACTCAGGGTACATGACTGGAGTTAAAAACTGCCAAGCCATAATTATAATTCCTAAAATATGTTCTAAGTCTCTAAAATATACAGTCAATGCGGATACAATCAATACTATCCCTATTACCAAAATATATTCTATAAACGCTATAACAGGAAGAATAAACCAAACCTCAAGATTAAGATTCATGTGATAAAACAAAACAACTGCCAAAACAATGACCGAACAATAAATCATATTAATAAAATTACTCGTCACAACAGATAATGGTAATATTTCCCGGGGAAAATATATCTTAGTTACTAAACTTTGATTATATATAATTGATCCAGCGCCACTAAGAACACTTGTCGAAAAAAACATCCACGGAATTAATGCGACAAATAAAAATATCTCATAATTACTCACACCCATACGCATAATATTAGAGAAAACAATTGTATAAACCACCAGCTGCAATAAAGGATTAATAAACGTCCATAAGAACCCTAATATTGACCCCTTATATTTTCCTCTTAAATCCCTTCTCACCATATTAATGAGCATTTCACGATATCTGTAAATATTACAAAACATTAACAACATATCTATCACCACTTCCGTATGGCTATTATTATTACAAATAATGATAGCAGAATCAATTACCACTAAAAACCAAATTACAACTTCATCTGTTATCGCATAATGACATCAAGCAAATCACAATATCAACATGCACCATTTCCATTTATTACCACACTGACTGTCCGCCAGAGCATGACTATATCCAGCCATATGCTCCAGTTATGGACATACCAGCTGTCCATGCGGACACGCTCAGGATAGTCTATATCACTTCTCCCGCTTACCTGCCACACACCGGTAATGCCGGGAAGGACACTGTAGTACTCTTTGATAAATTTTTCATAGCGGGGCACTTCTTTTCGGACGATCGGCCTCGGTCCTACAAGGCTCATTTCCCCTTTCAATACATTGATCAGCTGCGGAAGTTCATCAAGGCTTGTTTTCCTGAGGAAGGCTCCGCTTCTTGTAATACGGGGGTCATTTTTCAGCTTGAAATCTCTGTCCCATTCTTCTTTTGCCGCAGGATCCGATGCCAGAAGTTCTTCAAGCACTTCCTGGGAATTCACACACATGCTGCGGAATTTATAGCAGTCAAATTCTTTCCCATTTTTCCCGATCCGCCGATGCTTATAAATGACCGGTCCAGGCGAATCATGGTATATCCAGGCAGCCACTATGAAAAGGACAGGCAGAATACATATGCCGCCGATTATGGTTGCTGCGACATCAAAAAGCCTCTTGACTATCTGGTTCGATTTCCTTGCCAGATTATTTTTGATATGGAGCACCATGATTTTGGCATCGAAAAAAGACTCCGCTTCTATGTTGGACATCGGCACCCCCACCAGGTTCGGGATGACACCCACGTCTTTCACTAAAAACTGGGCCCGGTAAATGAGATCCGATAGGGCGGACTGGGACAATCCGGGCGCGGCAATCAAGACGGATTCCACACTTGTTTCCCGCACTACTTTTTCTAAATCACCGAATCCGCCAAGGATAGGGTAACGGCTGACATACTGTGTTTTCGGTTTATTATCTTCCAGAAATCCGATGATTTTGTACCCCATGCCGGAATCCTTCCGTATTTCCTTTGTAATGGCCTCTCCGGAAAGTCCGGCACCGAGAATAAGAATAGGAATCTGAAGAAGGCGGAGTTTACGAAGGATCTTATTTGTCAGAAAACGAACGAAACAGAGAAGTATAAAATTAAATAATACAAAAAAAATCACGAAGAGCCGCGATACTTCTCCCGCCACCTGGGCGATGAACATAAGGATAATGGAAAACACCGTTCCATACAAAGAGGCATAGAACAGTTTCTCTGTCATTTTATAAGTAAGCATCCGCTTGGTATACAGCCCGCTGTACAGGATAAAGGGCATAAAAACCAAAGGAACCCAGAAAAATATATAAGATAAGTTGATATGATATACGTTATAAGTCATCACGATGTTTCTGAGATGCAGTGCCAAACACGCTGAAAGGGTCAATGCCATATAGTCTCCCACAGCAAAGACAAGGCCTGCCAGAAGTTTCCTGTCCGCAAATCCGTTCATTTTTTTATGCTGCTTTACAGGCTGACTGTTTTCCTGTTTCATCCTCTACCTCAAAGAATAATCTTGTATCACTATAAATTTTACATTTTTTACAGTATAACGTATCTGCTTCACACACGCTACTAATGCGGTGGGCGTATTGATGAAACTTGTGATTCAACGTATCTGCTTCACACACGCTACTAATGTACCGCCAAAGCTGTCTCTTATAAAATCGGATTCCGCGAATGGATTGCCGCTTCCTTGTATCTGCTCCGGCATTCACCGAAAGATACCAACGCCGCGAAGATGCTGCAGAAGAAGTATCTATCGAACAGCAGCCTTAATCAAAAGGTTTTTGCTCTCCTCTCTTTTCTTGTGCATTATACCGGCTTGTTTAATATAAGAAGTCCGTTCCAAAATTCATAATAAGCATAAACTGCAAGATTCCTTTTTATTTGATTTTTCTTGCATGCAGCAAAAACGCATGATACTATTCTTTAAAAGGAGATTTAAAGAATATACAAAAACTTATTAATCAGTAAATTAGATATAAAATCAGATTCTGTAAACAAACCTGTGTTTTCTTAAATGCTGCAGCCACCAACCTCATAGACAAAGAGAACGAACCTGAAAGACAGCCGCCCCCACAAGATTAAACAAAATCGCAGAATGCTTTCATCATTCCTGCTCCGTTTTCTCTTCAATGCAGCAAGAGATACGAGCGAAGATATATGATTTCACCTTAAAACTTGTAAAGAAACGAAATATAAGGAGTAACAGAGCCCTCATTTTTACTCAATCAGGGGAATACCATTCTTTATTCCCCTATTTTTTCAAAAATGTTGGAGGTTAATATGAAAAATAAAATCGTGAACAGGAAGCTAAGAGATGGTATAACTAGCTACTAGCGACTAGAAGCTAGAAGCCAGCATCTAAAAGCTAGAGGCTAAAAGCCGCTTTATCAAAGGAAAATAACATGAAATAAGGTTTAAATATTCATGAGCAGAAAAGAAACGTTAATATTGCATATAAAAAGTACACCATCCTTTCCGCTGAATCAGCATTTTACAAAACAGGACATGTGTACTTTTTATAATTTCCCGGAAAGCGGTAAAACCCTTATCAATCACCGTTTACTCTCCGCTATGTTTTACAGTCCGCTTTCCGCTATATCCTCATCTTCCTGCGCGGCGCCCAGTATACCGGCCAGGGTGTAGAGTCCTTTTTTGAATATCTTTTTTTCTTTGGCCGCTTCGCTGTACGGCAGAATACGGATTTCCCCCTTATTCATCCCGATAAGAGAAGTGATTTGTCCGTCTAAAAGGGCTTTCACGGCTGCCGCACCGAGGAGGGAGCCGAGGATGCTGTCTCTGGCGCTGGGACGTCCGCCTCTTTGGATAAATCCCAGAATGGTGGTGCAGATATCTATATTCGTCCGTTCTTTCAGCCAGTCTCCCAAAGCTCTGCCATCGTCGGCGCCTTCCGCGCAGATGATGATGCTGTTTGTTCTGCCTTCTTTCATCTGCCCGATCAGGCTCCTTGCCAGCTTTTCACGGCTGAAGGGAACTTCGGGAACAAGGATGTATTCGGCACCGCAGGCAATTCCCGCATCAAGGGCTATATTTCCGGCAAACCGTCCCATCACCTCGATAATGGCTGCCCTGTCGTGGGCAGATGCGGTATCACGGATACGGCTGATCGCGCCCACCACGGCATTGACCGCCGTATCATGGCCGATGGTTTCATCCGTGCCGTGCATATCATTGTCTATGGTGCCGGGTATGGTTACAGTGGGTATGCCAAGGCTGGACAAGGCTGCTGCCCCTTGGACGGAACCATCGCCGCCGATGACGACAAGCCCTTCTATCCCGTGATTTTTTAAGATCTGCGCGCCTTTTTTCTGATTGTCTTCATCAAAAAAGGCGGGACAACGGGCGGTTCTCAGCATCGTACCGCCACGGAGGACGATCCCGCCGGCATCACGATTCGTGAGCAGCCGGAAATCTTCTTCCAAAAGTCCCGAGTACCCCCGATGGATACCCACGATTTCACAATGCAGAAAACCCGCCATCCGTATCACGCTTCGAATGGCCGCGTTCATGCCCGGCGCGTCCCCGCCTGAGGTAAGCACAGCTATTTTTTTCATAGTTTCTCCTTTGATAAAGATGGTTGTCAGCTGTCAGTTGTCAGTTGTCAGTCGTCAGCTATCAGTTACCAGTTGTCAGCTATCAGCTATCAGATTTCAGATTTCAGATCAATCCGATTCTTCAGACCAAATATCATTTTTCGTATTTCTTCTGTTCGTCTTAATAAACTATATATATCTGCTTGATCTGCAAAATCGAGTTTTTCACAGATAAGTAATTGCGTTTCTAATTCCGCAATTGAACCATTTGCAATGAACAGGAATCTTTTGAATTCTTTGTCAGAGTTTCTACCTGCTCCCTCTGCAATATTTGATGGAATCGATACGACTGCTCTTCTCATCTGATCCGACAATCCAAACAATTCTTCCTTAGGCAGCTGTTTAGTTAAACGATAGATATCTGCAGTTAAATCTAAAGATCTCTTCCAAACTTCAAGATTTCGATAATTCATGAATCCCCTCATTAATAAGATATCTGGAGCCTTTTCTGTAACCTGTCAGCTGATTTCTGTATGCTAATTTAATTTCTTTCTACAAATTCCACATGATGGCGGTCAATGTATCTGGCCACGAGGAGTGCGGTCTGCTCGGGATGGGTATTTGTCGTGTTGATGACGAGATCGACGCGGTCTTTCCATTTTGTCCATTTGCGGAGCATCTGCCGGACGTAACCGTCGACGTCGGAATAGTCCATAGTCGGCCGTTTCCCGACACGGCGGCGTACCCGCTCTGCCAGACGGTAAGGTTTGGCAAAAAGCAAAATCACAAGACCATGCTCGGACAGCAGCCTGAATTTCTTTTCCGTCATGGGATAATTCCCGCCCATGGCGATGACAGCCTCGTGGTAGTACCGGACGCGGTTAATCAGCGCCATTTCCTTTTCTTCAAAGGCTTCGGCGCCTGCTGCGCGGTAATAGTCGGCAATCCGCATTCCTGTTTCCCGTTCCATCATGCGGTCGGTATCGGCAAGCTGCCAGTCAAATCCGTCGGCGAGTATTTTGGCCGCCCGGCTCTTTCCCGTCCCCATAGGCCCGATCAGGACTATATTTCTCTTTTTCATACGTACCTCGGTTTCGGACGGCGCGGACTTCTACTTCATAGGCAAGAAGGTTTCCTTCCCGTTTCAGGGCGCAAAGCTCCGCCGCCGACCATCTCTCTTTGCTTTTTATTATACCAAAGGCCGCGGTGATTTGTGAAAAAGAACCTTTCCCTTTTACATGAAATACATGGAACTTTTCATTTTCTTCTTCCTTTATTTCTTCCACAGTGCAGCCGCTTTCCATAAAGGCGGAGAAAACCGTATCTGCCGCAGTATCTTCGAGAAGAGTTTCCAGAAAGGGCATCCGGCTGCTTCTTTTCGGAAGTTTGGCCCGGTTTTCCAGAAGAGCGGTTTCTGTCTCCAGCCGGCGGATGTGTTCTTCCTTTTCCCCCACGGCAGCAAAAAGATACCAGTCGAGGAGAAAGAAACACAGCGCCAGCAGAAAGAAGGCGGCGGTGTATTTTTTATCATTCAGAAATTCATTGAGGCTCATGGCTGACCGCCTTTCCACAAAAGAGTGAACGCCGCCATTTTTAAGTTTGGTTCCCGTTTTTGCTTTTCGATATATGTTTTACCGCCCCAGGCCTTTTCCAGTTCCTTTTGAAACCGCATGGCCGTCACCGGGGAATCCGCCGTACCCGTGATATGGACCGTTCCTTCGCCGGCGTTTATTTCGGACAGGACGATCCCCTGCGGCGTGCACTCCGACAGCGCCACCAATTTTTGTTCCCACCGGAGATCATTTTCTTCCAGGAATTTCAATTCCGACAGGAGCTGATTTTCTTTTTCCCGTTCTTTCAGTTCCGCATCCATTTCGATGCGTACGGCGGACAGTCCCGCCAGTTTCGCTTCTGCCTCCCTTTCTTCAAGAAAAGTATATCCGAGAAGAATAAAACAGAGAATCCCCGCAGCGGCAAAGAGTGCCGACATCCCCTGGCTCGCACGGAGCCAATTCACTTCACCGGCCGGAAGTACTTTCCTCTTTTTCCCGGCAAAAAAATCCATCTCTGCTCCGTCCGCCGCTTCCATGACAGGAAGAAGGATCGTCCACAACCCCTCTTCCATTTCTTCTCCATAAGCAAAAGTTTTTACAAGATGATCCTTTTCTCCGCTTTCCTCAGAAAAGGCTTCTCTTTCATCAGCCGGATCCGTAAAATCATCCGGTTCCGGTTCTATTTCGTCCGACAGGGATAAAATTTTGATTTTTTCCCGCCATCTTTCCGCCAAATCTTTCCAGAAAGGAATTTCTTTCACTCCGCCGCTCATGGGAATGAAAACGATATCCCGCCCTTCCATATCATAGGATTTTAAGAGATGGCGGATAAATACTTGTAATTTTTTATCAGCGTCGGCTGTATTCAGTATTCGTGATTCCTGCACATGCTCTTCACGGAAGAGGAAGAGTGCAGACTTTCCTTTCCCATACAAATACAGCGGCCGCCGCTCCCGCGGAAGTTCCACCGCCGTCACAGGTATGCACCGGGTTATTTTTCTCCCCGCTTTTTCCGCCGCTGACTGCCAGCATGCCACCGAGTCTTCCCGCACTCCTGCCAGAGATACTGTCCAGCCGGTAAAATCCTTTGAAATCGCTTTCCATGAAAGCCGTAAATCCTCGCGGACGCCAAAAATCCTGTCCTGCTCCCAGTACATGGTTTCCGCCAGTTCTTCTTCTGCCATAGCGGGAAATGTTCTGCACGCCGTGTGAAGATCAGGAGAATTATAAATCAAGATTATCTCACGTTCCCCTATGCCGCTGAGGGAGGAAAACGCTTCCGCAAGGGATTCTTCCGTTATCTTTGGAAGCGCTGCGCTTTTCTTTACAAGGTACTTTCCTTTTTCCATTTCCGCCAGCCACAACCGCCCTGCCGCCGCCATGACCACGGTTTTCCGTCCTCCTGCAGGCAGGAAAGCTTTCACCCGTGATATGACATCTTCTGTCCACAACCTCATCGGTCACTCTCCACGCTTTCCACCATGATTTTCCGCTCCCCTTCATCTTCTACAGTAAAAGTAATTTTCACAAAGCGCATCACTTTCGTTTGTAAATCCACACCGTCGGAAGAAATCTTTCCTTTCCATGTATTTCCCTCTTTCGTCACGGAAGAAATACGAACCCGCGCTTCTCTGCCATTCAAGGGGATGGTTCTTTCTTTATTTTCTACAGGTCCCTGTTTTAAAGAGGCGAGCGCCCAGTTTGCTCCGCTCTCCGCCGCGTATATGGCAGACAGTCCGTTTCTATATGCCAGGCTCCCGCCGCGCCCCCGCGAAAGGGAGAAGAGAAGCCCTCCCAGCACCGCCGTGAGCGCCGACAGAAGAAGCAGAAGCGATACCGCCATAAATCCTTTCCGCCTGCTCATTACTGCACCCCGTAAAAGTCACGATAAGGAAGGATCGCCGTTTTCACAACATATACTTCTTTCGGATTCCGGCTTTCCATCCGGAAAGATACGTTCACCAGCCCTTTCGGCTGCACTTGAAATACGGATCCTTCTTCCGGCGGGAGGAACGCCGTCATTTCCGTGCTCCCCGTATTCTCTCCTGTCACGGGCTCACTCATGCCGTTATGAAGACGGACCTTGAGTTTTTCTCCCTCTACGAAAAAGCTGTAAGGAGCCCGTACTTTTTTCTTTTTATCCTTGCCATCCTTCACCCATATATACGCTTCGTACCTGTACACGTTCCCGCTCATCTGCGCCGCGCTTGCCCTGAGATTATTCCGTATCTTCTCTATCATGAAATCGGCAGCAAAAACGGCTTCGTTCACTGCCCGCCTCCGCCGGTCCATAAATGCCATGGCTCCCGCCGTCTGCCCGAGAATCGGAAAAACAGCCGCCGCCAGCGCTGACAAGAGCAGAAGTGCCAGCAGGACTTCCATAAAAATGAACCCTTTCCGCTTCATGGCGCCTCCAAAAGCATGACAGCAGAAAAGGACGTGCCTGTCTTATCGGTGACAGTGCAGGAGACCTCCCGCATTTCCACGCCCTCTATCATTCGATGATTTTCTTCTATTGAAATATGGTACTGCCGTCCGTTCCGCGCCACGTTTCCGGAAGGAACAGGGAGCGCGCCCTGCAGGCGGCTGTTATACTTGATCGTTTCCATGACTTCCTGTACCAGAAAAGCTTCATCCGCCTCAATCTCCATGGCCTGTTCAGAACGCAGCGCTGCCCGGAACATAAAAAAAGCGGTCCCTCCGAGAAGAAATACGATGCTTACCGCCGATACCGCCCAAAGCAAGGCGAACCCCTGACGTTTCCGCATACATCCTCCCCGTCTGCAAACCGCAACCACTCTTGCTCAATCTTATTATCCGCTTCCGCGGCGCTTATCCTCTCACTCTTTCATAAGTGACAAAGCGATGGACCGGATCTCCCTTCCCCATGACAGATTCCGTCTCTTTCCATTCTTCTTTGCGGAAAGAAGGAAATACCGCGTCGCCGTCATACTCTTTTTCTATTTCCGTGATATACATTTTATCCGCATAGGGAAACATGGCTTCGTACATCTTTTCCCCGCCGATGATAAAGTTCTCCCCTTCAGGAAGAGCAGAGAGCAATTCTTTTACAGTGTGGAACACATAAACCCCTTCCGGCGCGCTGTATGCCCTGTTTCCTGTCAGCACATAATGGACGCGGCCGGGAAGCACTTTCGGCAGACTCTCAAAGGTCTTTCTTCCCATGATGATGGGGCGTCCCATCGTGCGGGATTTAAACATTTTCAAATCGTCCGATAAATGCCAGATAAGTTTATTATCATTACCAATGACGCCGTTCGCCGCGCGGGCAACGATGATGGACAGGCTCATACGGAAACCTCCATGGCAATCTTTTCATGGTGCTTATAATTTTCCAGCACGATATCCTCCGGCTTGAAGTCGTAGAAATTATGAACATCGGGATTCAGTTTCAGGACAGGCGCATCGTAAGCCTTCGGCAGACGGGCCAGCTGTGTCTTCATAGCATCCACGTGGTTTCTATATACATGGGCATTATTGATAACATGCGTAAAAAGTCCGACGCGGAGTCCGCTCACCTGGGCAATCATGTGGACAAGAGCCGCGTACTGCGCCATATTAAAAGGAACGCCAAGACCCATATCCCCCGAGCGCTGGACGAGCATACAATTTAAGCGGCCGTCGTCGGAAACATCCCACATCGTAAGAAACGCACAGGGATACAGCGCCATATCGGGCAGATCTTTCACATTCCACAGATCTACCACCATACGGCGGCTTTGAGGATCTTTTTTCAACGTTTCCAGAAGCGTATCCACCTGATGATACTTGCCAAGCTGGTAGCCGTAAGCCTTTCCGATGGTGCCGTCTTCCCGCATCCATTCATCCCACACATGGCAGTTCCACTGCTGGAGAAGACGCACATCATTGGACTGTTTCTGCCATATCCAAAGGATTTCTTTCACCGATGTCTTGAATGCCACAAACTTGGTGGTCAGGATCGGAAACTCCTTTTCCAAATCAAACTGCATGATCTGGTGCGGCAGTTTATACGCCGGCATTCCCGTGCGGTTATCGCCTAAGCTTCCTGCGTCCAGTATATTCTTTATAATTCCAAGGTATTGTGTATCTGCCCGGCTCATGCGCCCTCCCTGATTTTTTCCATCGCAAATTTATTTTTATTATACCATGTCATTTACGGACGGCGTGAAGAATTTTCCAAGACTCCCAAATGGAGGAAGTGATCCTATCGGCTTCCTCACCACGGTAATAGATCCTTCACCTCCGTTCAGGATGACGTTTAACGTTTTCCTCATTATAGCAGCAGATCCTTTGCTGTGCTTAGAATAGCGTCTTACCGACCTCCTCACCACGGGTATAGATCCTTCACCTCCGTTCAGGATGACGTTTAACGTCTTATACAAGGATCATGGAGTCGGCCGTCAGAAGGAGCTGCTGGCGCACGCAGTGCGATTGAGGATACTCGCTTGCCGTAATGATTTAAATCGTAAAAGAATAGTTAGCTTGCAGCTAACAGCTCACAGCTGATAGCTTTTATCTTCTTACCGCTTTCCTCACCACGGGTATAGATCCTTCACGTTTGTTTAGGATAACGATTAACATCTCCCTCATTATAGCGCCTTACCGTATCCCGTCATTCAGAGCGGAAGTAAGAATGCTGTATGAGAAAACAGGGAGACAGCTATGTGATACGGAGCGAAGAATCTATGACTCTGATGACACCTTACCGTTTCCCTCACTATGACGCCTTGCCGTCCGCTGTCATTCTGACAAACATTCTTTATATAGAGTTATTTTTCTATAATATATCGAGATCCTGATAAACAGGCTGTACAAGCCATTTTCCGGAAGAGTCCATGATTCCCCACTTTCCCTTGGCTTTCACTGCGCTGTATCCGTGGCTGAACGGGCGTGCCTCTTCAATAAGGCCTTCTTTATCGGCAAACAGGATTTGTCCCTGGTCATTGATGACCTCGTAATTGCTGCTTCCCTGGTGCACCCATGTCAGCCGGTCATGAAGGAAAGGATCGATCGTCATGTCGGTAGATACGGAAAATACAGAATACCCTGTTCTCATATTGTATAAGCTGCGGACCCCATTTTTCTCTACGACCAGACGGTCGGAACCGGCAAAGGTGATACCGTCATACCGGAAAGGAATCACCTGCTGTCCCGTTTCCACACTGAAAATCCCGCTTTTTCCGGTCTTTCCGTCTTTCAATACCAAAAGGCCGTTAATCTCGTCCAAGTCGCCTACATCATAATCTCCCGGCCGGATAACATATTCTCCTTTCCGATTTACAAAACCGGTTTTCCCGTCATTTTTAATGACTGTACCATACCAGGTCATGGGCCATACTTTATCATTCCTGCTGTCAATGACGATATTTCCGTCACGGTCTATGTAACCGCGCTTGGCTCCGTCATAGGTAAAACCGCCAAGACCGATGCCGTTATAGCCGAATCCTCCGTATATCAGGCCGCCGGTCACAAAGCCCAGCAGACTGCCCACATTGAAGCCTCCTACTTTACGGCGGTACTCGGCCAAACCGCCTTCATACGCATACATTTGATTGGACGGCGCCTGGAACAGTTCCCTGCCGCTGCCGTCAACAGCAACGATCTTCCCTTTCTCATTCTTCACGAAAGCACGGTCCTCACTGAACTCGGCAAGCACATCCTTATACCGCGGCGAGATGACCACTTTCCCCATGCCGTCTTTGAAACCATATTTCCCTTTTTCTTTAAAAGACGTATAGCCGTCGCTGTCATAATACTCCCGGCTGTCTTCCTGCCCGGCAGCATCCGTCCTGCTCCGGCGGTCCGATTCATCGGCGGCCTCCGGTGTCAGCTGTTCGCCTGTTTTGGAAATGAACCGGGTGGTTTTCTTATCCACCATGACATGAATCACACCGGTGCGGTCATTCACATCCAGGATTTCCTTATAAGCAGGAGCAATCAGCTCTTTCCCGTCTGTGCCAAGAATACCCCACTTGCCGCCGGATTTGCATTTTGCCAGGATCCCCTGCTCTATAATCCTATCATTTTGGAAAGTCATTCCTGCCCATGTCCCAATCGACTTAGGAACGTTTCGGTTAGGTACCACAAGCGGCGCCAGGAGCTCATTCAGCACCACGCCGGACTCATACTGATATTCCACCTTCTCATTAAATGCCCGGTCTCCCGTATGAGGCAATCCCATATGTTCCATTTGCCGGCGCTGTTCCGCGGCCATATTCCGAATCGCATCACTGTCCTTTGTCTCACTGGAAACCGTTGTGCGCGATTCTGTCCGCCGGACACGCTCGGCAATCGTTCCATTCCTGTCCACTGTCGTCCGCGTCTCACTGCGGCTTTCCGCCGTTGTGCTTTCCGCCTGCACAAAACCCCCGCCGGACATGACAGCGCCGAAACACACTAATGCCGTCAAAATGTATCTTTTCTTCAATCCGCCACACATACGATGAGTCCTCCTTCAACACATCTATTTCTCAATAAACATATTATACAAAAACTCCTCTTTTCCCGCATCACAAATGATTTAAATCGTAAAAGAATATTAGCTTGCAGCTGACAGCTCACAGCTCACAGCTGATAGCTTTTATCTTCTCATCGGCCTTCCTCAGAACGCCTTCTTTCATAATGTAGTGGGAATCGGCATAAGGCAGCATATCCATCTCGTGGGTGACGACAAAAACCGTTTTCCCACTGTCTGCCGCCCGGCGGAGGAGCTTTGCGACGATATCCGTATTCTCTTCATCAAGGTCAGAGGTCGGCTCGTCGGCAAGAAGGATCCCTGTGCCCTGAAAGAGCGCTCTCGCGATGGCCACGCGGCGCAGCTCGCCGCCGGAAAGTTCAGAGGGATATGCGTCTTTCAGCTGTTCGATCCCCAGTTCTTTCATAAGGGGCAGGATGTCTTTTTCTTCTTTTCTTCCACAGATGTTCCGGGCCAGACGGATATTTTCTTCCGCCGTCAGGCTGTAAATCGCTCCGCCGCCCTGGGGAATGACGGCGATATTTTCATTTCTGAACTTTGACAGTTCACCGTCCGCCATGCGGTACAAATCTTTCCCTCCCGCCAGCACGCAGCCCGATGTCGGCTGAAGCAGCCCTGCAAGGATATGGAGGAGCGTGGATTTCCCGCTTCCCGATTTTCCTGTAATGACGGCAAATTCTCCGCTCTCCACCACCAGATCGGTTCCGGAAAGGGCATAAGTGAACCGTGCTTTTTTCGGATCCGTTTGGTATTGTTTCGTTACCTGTTCCGCTTCCAGACGCATTTATTCACCCTCCCTTAAAATCGTTGCAGGATCGACACGGGACAGGCACAGCACAGCATATGCCGATGCCGCGGGGCCCGCCAGGCAGATGACCGCCATCGCGGCAAACGCCAGCCATCCCGTTTCCCTGATCCCGGGAAGAAGGAAGGGCAGTTTCAGTCCCGTTTCAATAAGCCCGCTGAAAGGAATCACCACAAGAAGTCCCATGAACACGCCTGCCGCGCCGCCGGAAACGCTCAGAATAAGAGTTTCTTTCAATAAAATCCCTGCCAGTTTTCTTCGTGACGTTCCCATCACGCGGAGCAGGGCAAATTCTTTTTTCCTTTCTCCCACAAGGACGGAGAAAGAAACGGCCAGAACGATGAACACCATCACCCAGACCGCCGCGAAAAGAAGGGTGATCGTTTTTGAAATCCCTGAAAGGCTGCCCGCTATTTCGGAAAGCATGTCTTTCATCTGTACCGCCTTCACACGGCGTACACGGAGATTGATATTTTCCGTCACTTTTTTAATGTCATAACCGTCTTTTACTTTGATGTAAACGGAAGAAATAACATTTTCCACATCGCCTTCAAAGAGCGGATTCAGCCCCATCTTCGATGATGCCTCGATGAGCGTCCGTATGGTCTCCGCTTTCGTATAGACCGCGGTATCAAGCCCCGTACCGGTCGCCGCCAGTTTCGCTACAATGCGGCAGTCTTTGTTGTAAAAACGGATCGTATCGCCTACGTCCGCATTGACTGCCGAGCCCACCACCACATCGCCATGGGCAAGTTCTCTGCCGTAACTTTCACGGATCCACGGCTGGATAATAAAATCTGTTTCCGGCTCAAACCCGATAATCTGCACCGGAACGGAGCAGCACGAAGCGGAAAGGGACGCGAGAAATATCTGGGGCGATACCTTTTCTACGCCTTCAATATGGGAAATCAGCACCATCTTTTCCCGTTCCATGTAAAAATAGCCCGGTGTCCCGTCCAGTATCATCGTTTTAGGATCTACTTTCCGTTTTGCCGTGTTCGGTACGACGATAATGTCCGCACCAAGACGATTTTCCAATGTTTCCAGACCGTTCTGAAGGCTCACGACTGCCATGGATCCGGCAAAAATGACAAAGGAAAGGAAAAAGGTAAGCACGAGGAGAGCCGCCGTCCGCAGCGGCCTGCGGGACAGATTCCTCCAAGGCAGCCGGTTAAGATCCATGGGCGGCCTCTTTCTTCACGACGCGGCGCCGGAAAAAGAAATCACCCAGCGCCGCCGCGATCATCAATATCCCCATGACCAGTACGAAAGGCTCCATAACCGTATGGCAGCGCATATGGTTTTTCATACAAAGATGAATAAGGCGGTTGGGAATCATCAGTAAAAGGACGGCATCGGCAATGACTACCAGATCTAAACCCAATTTCATACCGTCATTTTTAAAGGCCAGATGAAGCAGCGAAAGAACCACAAGCACGATCCCCACGCCGAGAACCGCCTGTCCCGCCCAATGGCACACCATAAATCTGCCGTCCGGCATAACAGGGCATGGTCCCGCCACCGTCTGCTCCCCGATGACAAAAAGAAGGCTCAAGACAAGCAGAATGAACCCTCCCGCATATTTTCTCATTTATAAGCACCCCGTTTCAGGTAAAATATGATAATGATAGATGTTTTCATTATTACCATAAGAAAAAATAAAAGTCAATGTAAAAAGCGGCAGCCCGCCGGAAAACGCCCGGCAGCTCCGCCGCCTTATCCAAACATATCCGATTGATTCTCTGCCCCATGATTTATGGAAGTACTTTATTTTCCCACGCAAAAGCGGCTGAAAATGGAATGGATCAGTTCATCATCCATAGTATCGCCCGTGATTTCCCCCATCGTTTTCCAGGCTTCTGTAAGATCGATGACGATGAAGTCCGCCTGAAGGCCTTCACGGACGGACGCTCTCGCGCGGAGGACATTGTCCAGCGCTTTCCGTACCAATTCCACATGGCGCAGGTTAGTCAGGAAGAGAATACGACCCGCGTCGGTATCCTGTTTTTCGGTGATCTTCCGCAGCTCTTCCCGCAGTTCGTCCATCCCGCTCCCGTAACGGGCAGAAAGAGAAACGACAGGAACATGTCCCGCGATTTCCCATATATCTTCCGCCTTGACTTCCGGCGTGAGGTCATATTTATTTAAAATGACAATCGCCTTTTTTCCGACGAGGCTGTGAAGAATCTCTTTGTCTTCCTCATCCAGAGGCGACGAACCGTCAATGACCGCAAGAATGAGATCTGCTTTTTCCATGGATGCCCGCGCCCGTTCGATCCCGATCTGTTCCACTTTATTGTCCGTTTCCCGCAGACCGGCGGTATCCATAAGAAGGAGGGAAACTCCCGATATGTGAACCGCCTCTTCAATGGTGTCCCGCGTTGTGCCCGGCACATCGGTGACAATCGCCCGTTCTTCCTGCAGAAGGGCATTCAGCAGGGATGATTTCCCCGCGTTCGGTCTCCCGATAATCGCGGTGCGGAGTCCTTCCCTGATAACCCGTCCCTCTTCGGACCGTTTCAGAAGCGCCGACAGGGATTTGTCAATTTTCTCCAAAGCGTCCCCTGTTTCTTCCATGGTAAGGTCTTCCAAATCTTCTTCGGGATAGTCGATGGTCACTTCCAATTTCGTAATGAGGTCTTTGAGTTTTTCCATGACCTCATGGACAAAACCGGAAAGCGCGCCGGACAGATGGCTTTCCGCCTGGGTAAGCGCCGCTTCCCCTTTCGCGCTGATAATGTCCATGACGGCTTCCGCCTGCGCCAGATCAAGACGGCCGTTCAAAAAAGCCCGTTTGGTAAATTCGCCGCGCATGGCGGGAACTGCGCCGCTGCGCAAAGCAAGGGCCAGTGTTTCCCGAAGCGCCTCCGCCGAGCCGTGGATCTGGATTTCCACCACGTCTTCTCCCGTGTAGGAATGAGGGGCTTTCATGTACACCGCAAGACCTTCGTCAATCCTCTTTTCGCCGTCCGTCACATGGCCGAAATACATCATGCGAGGCACAGCTTCTTTAAAGGTTTTAATTTTTCCCGTATGAAATATTTTATCTGCGATCTCCGATGCGGAAACGCCGCTCAGACGGATGATGCCGATCCCCCCTTCGCCGGGCGCGGTAGCGATGGCGGCAATCGTCGTCTCTTCGTACATACTCTGCTCCTTCATGAAATAAAAGGTATTTTTTCCATTGTACCATACATCCCCCTCTGTATCGAAAACGATAGACACAGAATAGTGCGGTGAAACAGAAAAGCATTTTCTCCCGCTGCTACGGATGCTCTTTTTTATCGGCTGATAAAAATGTCACTAACGGTAAAACGTCATTCTGAACGAATGTGAAAGTCTATTACAGTAATGAGGGGAGACGGTAAGAAGATAAAAGCTATCAGCTATCAGCTGTGAGCTGTCAGCTGCAAGCTAAATATTCTTTTACGATTTAAATCATTACGACAAGCGAGTATCCTCAATCGCACTACGTACGCCAGCAGCTCCTTCTGACGGCCAACTCCATGATCCTTGTATAAGACGGCAAGGCGTCACCAGTATAATAGATTCTTCGCTCCGTATCACATAGCCGTCTCCCTGTTTTCTCATACAGCATTCTTACTTCCGCTCTGAATGACGGGATACGGTAAGGCATCATTCAAAGCGCCAGTGAAGGATCTGTTACCGTGACGAGGGGAAACGGTAAGAAGATAAAAGCTACCAGCTGTGAGCTGTCAGCTATAAGCTGTGAGTTAAAAGCCGAAGCATATGATTTCCGTTAGGTGTCATACGAAACAACAGCAAGGGATTTGCTGTTGTAGTGAGGGAAACGTTAAGCGTCATCCTGAACATGAGCGAAGGATCTGCTGCTGTGTTGAGGAAAGGGATTCTGACGGAAAGAATAGGAATTGGGTAAGCCTCCTTGTTTATAAGGAGGTGGCCGGCGAAGCCGGACAGAGGATACTGGCTTGGGGGAACGATGCAAAAGAATAGAATGAAGATTCTTTTTCTGTCCCGTTCTGAGTGATGACGGACGGTAAAACGTCATCCTGAACGAATGTGAAGGATCTATTACCGTGATGAGGGGAGACGGTAAGAAGATAAAAGCTACCAGCTGTGAGCTGTCAGCTGCAAGCTAACTATTCTTTTACGATTTAAATCATTACGACAAGCGAGTATTCTCAATCGCACTACGTGCGCCAGCAGCTCCTTCTGACGGCCGACTCCATGATCCTTGTATAAGAACGTTAAGGCGTCATCCTGAACGAATGTGAAGGATCTGTTATCGTGATGAGGGAAGACGGTAAGGCGTCATCTATGGTAATAGATTCTTCACTCTGTGTCATGTTGTGGGTTTCCCTCATTCTTATACAGCATTCTTACCTCCGTTCAGAATGACGAAGGAGGGTAAGGCGTCATTCAAAGCGCCAGTGAAGGATCTGCTGCTGTGGTGAGGGGAGACGGTAAGAAGATAAAAGCTACCAGCTGTGAGCTGTCAGCTGTGAGCTAACTATTCTTTTACGATTTAAATTATTACGACAAGCAAGTACCTCAATCGCACTATGTGTGCCAGCGTCACCTTTCAAACCTTATAATTATTTTTCTTATTTTATATACCTGATGAGTGCTATAATAGAAAAAATATAGGTTTTATGAAAGGAGCACCATGTGAAAAATTACGCCGGTCCCGCAGAAATCATGTACCACACGGGGCTTTCCGCCAGCATGATCCGCGGCGCGAAGTACGCCCTTGTCCCCGGCGACCCGGGCCGCGTGGAAGGTCTTGCCAAAGCACTGGATGAAAACGCTTTGTTCGTCGCCTCCCATAGAGATTACACCACATGGCTCGCCCAGGTGGAAAATGCGCCTGTCCTCGTCATGTCTACCGGCATGGGCGGCCCCTGCGTCACCTTTGCCGTAGAGGAGCTGGCCCGCCTCGGCGTGGAAACATTTATCCGCGTCGGCACGACAGGCTCCATTCAGGAAGATCTGCACCTGGGCGATGTGGTCATCAATACGGCATCGGTCCGCATGGACGGCGCTTCCCGTGCATACGCCCCCATCGAATTTCCGGCAGCAGCTGACATGGATACTGTCCTTGCGCTCCGCGAAGCGGCAAAGGAATCAGGCATCCCTTTCAAAACGGGGATTTCCATCAGCACCGACAGCTTCTGGCCGGGACAGGAACGGTATGACAGCTTCGGCGGCTATGTATTGAAACGGCTGCAAGGTTCTCTGGAAGATTTCCGGCATCTGGGATGCACAAATTATGAGATGGAAAACGCCACCCTTTTTACACTTTGTGCCGTGCTGGGACTGAAAGCCGCTTCCATCTGCGGCGTCGTCGCCAAACGGACAGACAGCGAATCCGTCGCTCCTCATGAGGTTTATGAAAAAGCGGAACAACGCTTTCAAGACGTGGTGAAGCGGGCGCTGAAAAAAATGATTGCCCGCTCCCGATCCGGCGGAAATATTTCCTGAGAAACCTTCTTCTTTCTTCATTTCATTATTTTATTTGACATTCGTTTCCACTGTGTTATAATAATTTGCGAGAAAATCGCATATTTAGAAAGTGTGCTCCCATGTATATGACCGAACAGAGAAAAAAATTATTTGAATTCTTCAAAAGCCACCCTGACATGACCATTTCCGCACGGGATCTGGCGGCGCAGCTTGTCGCGGAAGAGCACGCGAAAATCAGCGTCAGCGCAGTGTACCGAAATCTCGCCATGCTGGAGCGGGAAGGGCTTATCCTCCGCTCACCGGGCAAAAACAACCGGGAAAATGTGTACCGCTATGTTTCACTGGGAGCCTGTGAGGACAAGCTTCACATCACCTGCCTGAAATGCGGCCGGACGACCCATATGACACAGAAAATTTCCGATAAACTTCTCAAGGACGTCCTACGCGGCGACAAGTTTGACATTGATTTATCAAAAACGACGGTTTACGGCATCTGCAAAAACTGCCGCTGATTGGGATTACGGGACTGCGCACCGCCTTTAAAACGTGCGCTTTTTTATTTCTATTATTATTTCTATTATTAAAAGGAGGAATCATGGCATATCGCAGAAAACTGACGGCGTTCTTCATCAGTGCCGCCTTCATTCTCACTTTATCCTTATCCTTCTTTTTTATTGCGGAAGAACTGTCCCATGACCACAGCCACGGCAGTGATCCCTGCCCGATCTGCGAAAAAATCGATCTGTGCCTCCGGACGCTTTCCGTCTGTTCGTCTGTTACGTTCCCGGCGGACAATGGAGAATCCGTTTCACTCCCCCATCTTTTCTCCGCCGTCCTTTCCCTTTCTGCCGTTTCTCTTCTCACCGTTTCCTCCACACTGGTCACCCTCCGTGTCAAGCTCACCGATTAAGTTTAGCACTTGCATTTTTATTTCTATTTAATTGACTAGGAGGATTTCCATGAAAAAAATAATTGCCTGCCTGATGGCGTGCTTCGCCGTCTTTGCTTTTGCTGCCTGTTCATTAAACAAGAGCGGCACTCCCGATTCCAAGGGGAAAGAACCTTTGAAAATCATCTGTACCAATTTCGCCTCTTACGACTTTGTCCGCCAGATTGTCGGCGATAAAGCAGAGGTCACGATGCTTCTCAAACCGGGCGCGGAAGCCCACAGCTATGAACCGTCGCCGAAAGATATCCAGGCCATCGGCAAGAGTGACCTTTTCGTTTACACCGGCGGCGACTCTGATGAATGGGTGGACGGCATGTTAAGCTCCATAGACAAGAGCAAGCTCAAAACACTCAAAATGATGGATACCGTCAAACTGTATGAAGAAGAAATGTCTGAAGGCATGCAGGAAGAAGAACATGAACACCATCACGACGACAAAGATCACCATGATGAAGATAAGGACCATCACCACGATGACAAGGACAGCCATGATAAAGAGCATCATCATGATGACAAGGAGCACCACCACCATGACGGCGAAGAAGGCCCTGAAATGGATGAGCATGTCTGGACCTCTCCCGCCAACGCTATCCAGATCGTAAAAGCCCTCACCGAAACCATTTCCGGTCTCGACAAGGACAATGCCCAGACTTATCAGAAAAACGCTGAGGCTTACATTGCGAAACTGGAAAAACTGGATAAGGATTTCCATGACGTCATTGATCACGCGAAGAGAAAAGAAATCATCGTCGGTGACCGTTTCCCCTTCCTTTATTTCGCCAAAGAATTCGGCCTGACCTACTACGCCGCTTTCCCCGGCTGCTCCACCGATACGGAAGCCAATCCGGCAACTATTGCTTTTCTCGTGGATAAGGTGAAGGAAGACCATATTCCCGTCGTATTCCACATCGAGATGTCCAATGAACAGATGAGCAAAGCCATCGCGGAAGCCACAGGCGCAAAAAATGAGCTTCTGAACGCCGTCCACAACGTAAGCGATGAAGAATTCAAAAAAGGCGTAACTTATATTGACCTCATGAACCATAATGTGAAAGTTCTCAAGGAGGCGCTCAACTGATGAGTCTGCTTACATGCCGCCATCTTTCCGTATCTTATGATGGAAAAGCGGTTCTTTCCGACCTGAATTTCTCTGTCGATGAAGGGGACTACCTTGGAATCGTTGGTGAAAACGGCGCAGGAAAAAGCACACTGGTGAAAGCGCTTCTGCGCCTGAAAAAAATATCGGGCGGGGAAATCGTAACTGCCGACGGCTTCAAGCCTACGGAAATCGGATACCTTCCCCAGCAGACCCCCGTGCAGAAAGATTTTCCCGCCAGTGTCTGGGAAGTCGTCCTTTCAGGCCGTCTGAACCGCTGCGGCATGTATCCTTTTTATCGAAAATCGGATAAGGAAGACGCGGAAGAAAAAATGGAAATGCTCGGCATCGCCGGCCTGAAGAAACGGTGCTACCGCGATCTTTCAGGCGGCCAGCAGCAGCGTGTACTCCTTGCGCGGGCACTCTGCGCCACGGGAAAACTCCTGCTCCTGGACGAGCCGGTGACCGGCCTTGATCCCATCATGACCGGTGAGCTTTACCATATTTTCAAAGACTGCATAGAGAAGTACGGCGTCACTGTCATCATGGTTTCCCACGATATCCGCGGCACCCTGGGACAGGCAAACCGTATTCTCCACCTGTCCGGCGGGACACAGCAGTTCTTCGGAACGACGGAAGAGTATCTCAGAAGCCCCGTGGGGCAGAGATTTGCAGGAGGCGGGCTATGATGGATATCTTTATTGAAATGATCAGCTATCCCTTCATGGTGCGTGCCATCATTGTGGGCTGCCTTGTTTCCCTCTGCGCTTCCCTCTTAGGAACCAGCCTTGTACTGAAACGGTACTCCATGATCGGCGACGGACTCTCCCATGTGGGATTTGCCGCCCTCGCCATCGCTTATGCTTTCCACGCAGAGCCCCTCACCATTTCCATCCCTGCCTGCATCGCCGCCGCCTTTTTCCTTCTCCAGCTGAAAGACAGCGCGAAGATCAAAGGCGACTCTGCCACGGCTCTTCTCTGCAGCGGCGCTCTTGCCATCGGCGTCATGACGATTTCCTTAAGTACGGGAATGAATACCGACGTGTGCAACTACATGTTCGGCAGCATCCTTGCCATGAGCGCCGATGACGTGCGCCTTTCCGTCATCCTCGGCATCTCCGTCGTGCTCCTTTTCATTTTGTTTTATAACCGTATATTTGCAGTCACCTTTGATGAACCGTTCGCCTCCGCCACCGGCACACGGACAAGGCTCTATAATATGATCATCGCCTTTCTCACAGCCATCACGATCGTCCTTGGCATGCGCATGATGGGCGCGCTCCTTATTTCCAGCCTGATCGTATTCCCTTCGCTCACCGCGATGCAGCTCTGCCGGCAGTTCAAGACGACGATCATCCTCTCCTCCGTTTTCTCCGTGGCCACATTCATGGCAGGACTCACCATCTCCTACATGGGCTCGATTCCCACAGGAGCATCTATTGTCGTCACTGACATTATCCTCCTCTTTATCGCCGCGGGCATACGAAAAATGAAAGAAGGCTTTTGAATGAGAAAAGAAATATGGCTTCTCTGCCTGCCGCTTCTTCTCTTAGGCGGCTGCGGCACACAGGAAAAAGCGCAGGATCCGCCGCAGATCATTACCAGGAAAACCGTGCAGGAAGCAAAAAAAGCGGAAACTCCTCCGGAGGCCAAGGAAACACCGGCGCCGGCAGAAACACCGGAGCCGGCTCCGCAGAAAGAAGAACAGCCGGCGCCTAAACCGGCTGCTCCTGAAGGGAAAAAATCGAAGTATCCTGTCTTTGAATATCCCTACAATCTGGAAACGGACCGGCAAAACTTTGATTACAACAACATAGACATCGTCGTCGGCGATAAGCGGTATATGACACAGATCAACGACTGGTTCATGAACTTCCGCGACTACAAAGACAAAACTGTCCTCATCGAAGGCTATTTCATTTCCATCAACGGCCACTACTTCGTAGGAAGAAACGGCCCCACCTGTCCTTACTGTACAGGCGGCTATGTGGATTTTGAATTTACCTCTGACGGCGACTTCACCGGCTATGAAGACGGCGTCACATGGATCAAAGTGTATGGCATCCTCCGCGAAGCCACTGTCCATCTGAACGACCATCTCACCGCCCCCTTCTACCATCTGGAAGCGGTAAAAGTGGAAAAAATGGATCAGCCGGGAATCGGAACCATCACAGATTAAAAGAAAAAGTAAGGTAGGAAATTCTGTTTTCCCCTTACTTTTTTATTTTTATATATTTTAAAATTGTAATTCATGGAACGGCATATAGAAATCAGAAATAGAAAACCTTTTTGTTAAAATCGTTTTGGACAAAAACATAACCACAGAAGCATCCCTTATGAAAGCAATTACAACAGAAGAAAACCCCGGATAAAATATTAAATTTTTTGATGGATGTTACAAATTATTGATTATCCGGACAATCTTAACTCTGCAAATACCATTATTTCACAAAAATATAGCCTCATGATAAGATATTTATATTAAAGGCAACGTGTTTTTAAATATAAAAAGGAGACGAATGCGATGAAGACAGGATTTGAGTTATTGGATGATGCATTCCTGAATAAAGGAACCGCATTTACGGAATCTGAAAGAAAAAAACTTGGATTGGACGGATTGCTTCCGCCTTGTGTAGAAGATATAGAAACTCAGGCACAGCGTATCTACCGCCAAATGGAAAGGAAAACTTCCTTGATTGAGAAAAGACGTTTTCTGATGGAAGTCTTTAACTTCAACCGGACACTGTTCTTCCATGTATTCAGTGAGCATCTGGTAGAATTGATGCCGATTGTTTATGATCCGGTTATCGCGGAAAGCATTGAACAATACAGCGGACAGTTTGTCAATCCGCAATGTGCAGCCTTCCTTTCTATCGATCATCCCGAACTTATTGAAGCTTCGCTTAAACAGGCTGCCGGGGACAGAAAAATCCGCCTTATTGTTGTTACTGATGCAGAAGGCATTCTTGGTATTGGTGACTGGGGTACTAACGGTGTGGATATTTCTGTTGGAAAACTGATGGTCTATACTGCCGCTGCCGGTATCGACCCGCAGACTGTACTTCCGGTTGTCCTGGACTGCGGAACTAACCGGGAAACCTTACTGAAAGATCCTTTCTATCTCGGAAACCGCCATAAGAGAATATATGGCGATCCTTATTATGATTTCGTGAATCAATTTGTTGAAACGGCGGAAAAGCTGTTTCCCGATTTGTACTTGCATTTTGAAGACTTCGGACGGTCTAACGCTGCAGCCATCCTGAAGAAGTATCAAAAAACCTATCCCGTTTTTAATGATGACTGTCAAGGGACCGGCATAATAACATTAGCCGGTATTCTTGGCGCCATGAAAATTAACGGGGAAAAACTTACAAACCATACCTACATGTGTTTTGGAGCAGGTACGGCCGGAGCCGGTATCACTGACCGCATATTCAGGGAAATGGTTGCGCAGGGATTGTCAGAAAAAGAAGCACGGAAACACTTCTATATGGTGGATAAGCAAGGATTGCTCTTTGACGATATGGATGACCTGACACCTGAGCAGAAACCCTTTGCAAGAGCACGTTCTGAGTTCGATAATGCCGGAGAACTGAATAATTTAACAGCGGCAGTAATGGCTGTCAAGCCTACAATTCTTGTGGGAACTTCAACTGCTCCGAAGACATTTACCGAAGAAATAGTAAAAGCCATGGCATCATGGTGCGAACACCCGATTATTTTCCCGCTCAGTAATCCGACGGAACTGGCGGAAGCAACAGCGGAAGACATCATCAAATGGTCTGACGGCAAAGCGATGGTCGCAACCGGTATTCCTGCAGAACCTGTTGAATATAATGGCGTGACTTACGTTATCGGGCAGGCAAATAATGCCCTGATATATCCCGGGCTGGGACTTGGAAGCATCGCCGTTAATGCTTCTTTGCTTACGGATGAAATGATTTCCTCCGCCGCACATTCTCTTAGTGAATTTCTTGAAATCAATGTGAAAGGGGCTGCCGTTCTGCCGCCGGTGTCTAAATTAACGCAGTTTTCTGAAACAGTGGCTAACGCGGTAGCAGAATGCGCTGTAAAACAAGGCTTGAACAGAGTGCAGACAAATGATGTTAAAAGAACCGTGCAGTCATTAATCTGGAAGCCTGTTTACAGAAATTACTAATGTGTATGGAAGATAAAAGAGCAAATTTTAAGTTTTGTATGTAAATACCGAAAATAAATACCTCCTGTCTCCCACAGCAGGATATGCGGAAAATGGAAAGAGTATCTTTACTCCCGCGCGGAGAAGATACTCTTTTCATTTCCATATTTCCTTTTACTCCCATTACTCCCACGTAAAAACGCCGTCTCCCGTCAAGACAGCGTTTTTCTTTATAAGCACAGGAGCCCGTCCCTCCGCTTCCTGTAATATTTTGTCTTCCCCCGGATCAGTTCCCCTCCGGGAACCAGCCGGCCGCCGTCGCCGTAATCGGGGACATAGAGCAGATCCCAGCGCATATCCGGATCACCGCTTCCGATCCCATACCCGTCAGACGCGGCCATTTCCGCGTGGGTGTAAATACTCGACACCGGCAGTTCCAGCTTCTCCACAGCCTCCGCGCAGAACATCGCAAGCGCCTCCACCTGCGCTTCTGTCGGCGGCTCGCGTCCCAGATCCACGCCGCTCGGCGCATCATAGTAGCAGCATGCATCGCGGCAGCACGCCAGCGCTACACCGATCGACCGGCTGTTCCTGCGCCACGTATGCGCCAGGCACTCCGTGAAATCCTCATGGATCACGTGGCAGTACCCTCCCCGGTCAATCACCACATGGTATGCCAGGCACTCCACCAGCTGGTACGGCGCCCCCGTCCAGTGGCAGTAAATCCGGTCAATCTTCCCGCGGGCCGCCTCCAGGCGCGCTCCTATTTCATCCAAAGTCATAATCCGTTTATCCATACTTTACGGAAAGAAATACTTCCCGCCTTTCATCACTTCCTTTTCATCTTCCTTACCAGCCCCGACAGCACCCCGACACCGGCATCATTCAGATTCTCCACGATACTCAGCATCTCCGACGCCGCCAGATAACTGACACACATTTCCATGAACAGGTCCGGCCGCCCCACGCTTGCCAGAAGCCGGTCTGCCACACCGCCGCCGACGGTAAGCAGGATGTAAAGCACCATCTTTCCGGCGAACTGCCGCTTCATCTGCCGGCTGGAAATCATCCCTGCCCGATGTGCCGCGGGAATCGCCAGAATGCACGATACCACATCACGATCCGCTTCCCCCTTCGCCGCCAGATACTTGTGGGCAAGCGCCATCCACTTCGTCACCAGATCAATGAACACCGCCAGTGCGAATAAACTGACCAGCTCCACAGGGAAAACCCCTTCCGCCAAAAGCCCCGTCGTCACCAGCTTCACCTGCCAGTCCTCCACAAGCCGCTCCGAAGCCCGTTCAAAAGCTTCCATCCACGAACCTGCATCCATAGACCCTCCTTTCCGTCAAAAATAAAACTCCTCACAACGGGGCCGCTCAAAGAAATACGCCCCCACCTCATCCGGCCTGATCTGCAAAATCCGCATGGAATTATAAATATCCCGCTAGGAAAAATGAAGCTGATTATTCAGCCGCAGAGACAAAGATGTCTTGCTGATCCCCAGCCTTGCCGCAAAAACAACGTCAGACCCCAGCTTCTCACGGATCCGTGCCCGAAGCCTGATATAATCAAAATGCATTCCCAATCCTCACTTTCATTTAAGAAATATCCACTTCCGTTACAAGAAATTCCTCGTTTTTGCATCTTTTATAAAATATCGTTCCTTTTTGTAGAACATATGTTCTATATTAATTTAAGAATAGAACTTTCTCCCCCGTCTGTCAATAGGCGTTTCCGCAGCCCTGCGAACCCTATTTTCAAAAACGGACGGGAGAGCGTCCTATCCTAAAAAGGAAAAGCCCGAGTCCGTAACCCGGGCACTTCCCTGCCCATCTCCGGCGGATTATTCGCCGTCAGTCAGAACAGCCACATCAGAGCGGCGGACAGAATCAAGCGCCTTCACCTGCAGTCCGGCGATCGCCTTCCCCGCATGAAGCAGCTCTTCATCAGACGCGCTTTCCCTGATATTGTTGAAAGCCAGATTCTTCAAAGAACCGTCCGTATTTTCAACACGTACCAGAAGCCTTGTCTTTTCCACAGATTTGGAAACTGCCATCATTATCCCTCCTTTCCTTTTCAATATATTTCTCCTTATAGTTCGCTTTCAAAATTAATGAATTTCCTCTTCCGTAGTGGTTACCATGACCGCCTTAGCGAAAGAAGCCGCCCCGACGCCCTTGCCGTTTGCCAGGACCGGCATGATTTTCGCGGCCTCCGCCTGCACGGCGGACAAAGCGAGCCCGTCCTTCGGATCGGCAATGCTCACAATAAGCTCCGTATTCGCGGAAGTCAGGAATTTAAGTTCCAATTTCTTAGCCATACTCTTTTCTCCTTTCCCTGTTCCCTCTCCGGAAAGGAACAGTCCTTAGCGCTGCCATTATAGTATCCCTTTCGAGTTTAAATTTGCTGAAACAAGAAAAATAATTTGAAATTTTTTTGAAATACTTTTCCTGCACTCCCATTTCTTCCCATTTTTATCCCGACAATACAATAAAAAAATACCGACGTTAAGCGGTACTTCTTAGTTATATATTCTCTTAATAATATCCCTTCGCCCCAAAAACGAACCCACAATATTTATTTTTCTCTTTCCCCTAATATTTCCAATATTGCTTTTGCTATTTTTCGAGAAAGTATGGGTGGCACCGCATTTCCAATTTGCTTAAAGGCTGCTGTTCTCGAATGTTCAAAATAAAAATTATCAGGAAACCCTTGTATTCGGGCAGCCTCCCGCACCGTAATTGACCGATTTTGCTTCAAATCAGGATGAATATAATAATGTCCATCCTTACAAATATGCGCAACCACCGTATGGCTTGGCGAATTATAATCTAACGCCTTAAACCTATCCAGAAAAGATGTCAGGTTAGAATGTGTCCTCAACTTTTGAGGTAAGTCAATATATTTAAGCATTTTCCCCTTCAGTTTTGCATTCAAAACAACTTTATATATTTCTAAATCATTTCTATTGTGTGGGCGGGCGCTATGTTGGGTTAAAATATATTCCCCATCTTTCCTGATATATTTTCTTACTATCTCATTTGTGTTTTCGCCTTGATATTTATCAGATCTTCCACCAGCCTGTATTGCAGGTAAATCCTGTAGTAAATCTTTTAAAACTGGAGCCCTTTCTTTATATAACGATAATTGAGAAAAAAATGGTTTCTTTATACACAAATCATTTCTAACCCCTACTAAAATTAGACGTTCTCTTTTTTGGCAAATTCCATATTCATTAGCGTTGATTACTTGGCATTCCACACTATACCCGCACTTATTAAAATCCGCCATTATCTGGGGAAACAACAGCTCGCCATCAATATCCTTAAATGATAACAACCCCTTCACATTCTCAAAAACAAAGAACTGGGGATTATATCTTTGTAGAAAGTCTAGATAGTGCTTATATAAATAAATTCTCTTATCAGTAGATTTTTTCTGTTTATTCTTTGCACGCCCTACAGTTGAATAAGCCTGGCAGGGTGGACCTCCAATTATTCCATCTATATGTTTTCCATTTAGACGATAGTCAATAAAATCAAAAATATCCGGTATTGTAGATTCACTTATTTCAGTATTTACAACATCCTCTCGCAAGGAAATTGGAATATGAGAATATAAATCCTCTTTAGATATCTCTCCTTGGATATACTCATAATAGTGCTTTAAATCATTATTTTCTTTCAAATAATAGTAAAAATTTCTCAGCGCCAATGAAGCACAAGCATCCTCATCCATTTCTATATGGCAAATAAACTTGAACTTACCCCGTAAGCGAAAACCTTCTGTTAATCCACCCGCACCCGAAAAGAGGTCAATTATATTTAACATAACTACGCCTCCTTTCATTTATTTTTTCACAGATTTATCAAGATTATAAATACTCTCAATTTCCTTGTATCTATCTATATACTCTTTGTTATATTGCCTTGCTTGCTGCAATAAATCAGAATATGACCTTATCTTAAGTTTTTTTGTCTGTTCTAATGAAGAATAAAAATCCTTTGTTTCTTCATCCATTTCAAACTGATCTGAAATCAAAAATGTTTTAACACCTTTTTCTATACTTTCTTTGTGATTTTTCAACAAAAATCTTTCGTATTCTCTAGCTTGCCTTATTTCTTTTAAAGATATTTTTATCCTTGGTCGTTTTAATTCTATTATAATTAGTTCACCATTTACCAAGTTACAAAGAAAGTCCAATCTTCTATTACTCTCTTCCAATTCACTGTCCGGAAAATTATCTTTTAATATTTTTTTAAATGTAACTTCTCTTTCAAAAGTAGTAATTCTAGGATCTAATATCCACGGAAATTTTTCTAAAAAAGGCTGTATGACCTTAGTTTCGCTTGCATCGTTTCTAATATATTTCTCGAACTGCTCAATAGCCCTGATACGCCCAATTGATATTTTAGCTAATTCTTTTGATTCTATATATTCCCAATCATTAGTTATCTTTTCCACCTTTTCTACTGTCAAATTTTCATCATCCAGATCCTCAATATACTTCTGGAAACTTTCAAATTTATAAAGAACTCTCATACTGTCCAACACTCTTTTTAAAGAGTCTATACTATCTGTTTCTATAGAATTTGATAACAAAGTTTCTTTAACTCTTTTTATACTAGAAACTTCCAGTGGACTCAATCCGTCAAAAAAATTCGGGGGTAAATTTAATTGTGACTCTTTTTTCTGTCTTCTTCCTTCTTTCCAAAGAGAAGCCACTTTCCCAACTAATTTATTAAGATTACGTTTAAGTTCAACCAGTTTTTCGTCAGATTCCCAAAGGATATTCTTTCTATCTGTAGAAATATAGTCTACTTCATCGGAGTCATCTATAAAATCTATATTAAAATACCCTGTTACATATCCATTAAACGTATCATTCGCCCTATCATCAAAAAAATCATTTTCAGCAGCTAATTTATTTCTTACATATATATAAAATCCTGCTTCAGATTTATGAAAAGGTGTCTTTTTTGTATAGATTTTACCCGTAACATTATTATTTTTTAGCCAAGTAACCCATTCTGCTTGATTTAGCTCATTTTCGAAATCTTTTGGGAATAACCATTCAAATTCTTTGTCTAATTTTTCAAAGTATATCGACTTTGTTATTTCAATTTTTTTGCCAGAGTTCAAATCCAGTAATTCAACTTTAAAATCCGAATCATAAAATGAAAACCTTTTTGATAAATTACACGCTAAACTTTCTACATCCATTATTTTTTTCTGAGTTATATCACGAATAACAATTTTAGTTTGTGGTGATTGATTAACCTTAATATTTTCATATAATACTTTCGGCATATATTCATTATCAATTTCTGCCTTTAATTCATCATAATTCATACTAAAAGCATTTTTAATGTTATCTTTTATAGAATGAACTTCAATTGTTTTTGCTATACCAAATACTGCTAGCTTACCAAGTCCTTTTTTACCAGTAACCTTTCTTTTTTTTATTTTTGAAAGTCCAGTACGTTCTGCTTTACGCCTATTTCTACCTATTTTTAGAAAATTTTCATTCAATTCTTCATGATTCATTCCGATTCCATCATCACATACGGTAACTACCTTATTGATATAATCAATTTTTATTATCACGTTTTCAGCATCTGCATCATACGAATTGGAAATAAGCTCCGCAACAACAGGAGGAAATTTACTATATAGCTTAATTCCCAAATGATCAATTGTATTTTTATCAAACTTTATTTTAAACCCATCATTTTCCATTGATAATTATTCGATAATTCTATCGAATCCTCCTACTATTCATAGTCCCACTAATAAAACCAAGATAATTTTTACATTTATTAACTTTATATTACCCGAATTATACCATACTGAACACCCGTCCCATCTTATTATCTGCGCATTTTCTCTTCTCTCAACCTTTTTACAGGAATATATTCCAATATATCTTCAACACATTTATCCAAATCTCTTTTTATGTCACTCTCCCAATACCGGAGAACAAGCCAGCCGTCTTCTGTCAAGGCTTCATTTACTTCCATATCCCTTTCCCTGTTTCTCTTAAATTTTTTTAACCAATATGAACGATTCGTCTGTATGCGCCTTTTTAATTCCTCAAAATCTTTTGCATGCCAAAAATCGCCATCCACAAAGATTGCTATTTTGCATGTAGTAATTGCAATGTCCGGCGTCCCAGTAACTTTTCCATAATTTTTCCGATAACGGACTCCTAAATGCCACAACGCCTTTCGTAAAATAACTTCTGCTTTTGTATCTTTCGATCGGTTTCGTGCCATCGCCTTATGCCGTTGTTTTTTGTCCAGCACATCCATAAAAATCTTTCTTCTTAATGAAAAGGCTTCCATTTCAACATATAATGGATGCCTTCTGACTTTTCCTCATTTATTCATATTTTTCTGTATATTCATATACCTGCCTCAATATGTCCGTACTACCATACCCAGTATCAAGTAATCGGTTAAAACCATTATACGAACTAAATCCAAGCAGATAAATAGACATGGCAAGAGAAAGATCAGCAGATCCCATGTTTAACTTATCAGCAATACGTCTCAGCTCATCAAAAACTGTATCATGAGGAACGGTAACGGTCTCACTGTTGTTTACAACATTCTGTATAATTTCAGGCAGCACCATGCATACTTGGAAAAAAGCATCAGGCTCTCCGGTTACCAATTCATAAAATTTATCAATACTGACCCGCCGGATACGTTTATGATGAACCCTCTTTTTATCCACTGTCGTTGTCCAAAGTTTATTCTGTGCCTTTGCTGCTATCGCTTCCACTAAATAACACGCACAATCGTCGTCTGAAAGGAGCTGGCTTTGCATTTTGATATAAGTTTTCGCAGAAGACGCTGAATTCATCGTATTGTGCTTATTTTTCATCTCTACATAGACAGTATGTACCATTTCTGTCGTATCAGGTATGTTAATCCCGTCTTTACTATGCAAAATAATATCCCAACCGCCATCTTCCCCGTTATCGGGAACTTTACAATTTTTCATATACTGGAAAATTCTTTGGTGGAAATAACCAATATCATTGTTATTCGCCTTATCACGTTGCCGGAAAATTTCATTACTTATGATTTCTTCCCAAGAATTATGGTATACCGTCTTATCAAAAATCATTTTGACAGGATCTACTATATTTTTATTAAACCTACGAATATCAAAAGATTTTAACTTTTCACCATATTTACTAATTGTCGCTTCTACATGCTCCGTAAAATCCTTTTCTGAGATAAAATCAAGCTTCCATTCCATAACGCCCCTCCGATAAAGCCTTATAAACTTCTTTTGCTACTTCATAAGCAAGATTTACTGGCACTGCATTCCCTACCTGCTTATACTGCGACATAACAGATCCACAAAATTCCCAATCATCAGGAAAACTCTGGCAACGGGCATTTTCACGGACAGTAAATGGCCGGGCTTCCAAAGGATGGCACCTTTCTGTCTGTTTTTGTGAAGGTGATGTTAAAACAGTAAGAGATGGTTCATCCAAACTTAAGCGCCTGAGAATCCCTGTCCGCCCCCCTTCCATATCCCAGCAACTTTTCATATATTCTTTTGCTAATACAGGATCTATATCCCGCCAATATCCACCAGGCGGAACAAGTTCAAAAAGTTTTTTCTTACTATCACCGTAAGGCACTCCTGCACTAGGTGGAACATTTGACAAAATATCCCGCAATACCGGCTTATATTCATGTGGTTTAGGAAATGAAAATTTAACCTTATCAACTAAATCATTCCTGATTCCCACCATAATCAAACGTTCACGTTTTTGTGGAACACCATAATCCCATGCGTTCAAAACTGATTTTTGTATTGTATATCCGGTATGGGTAAATACATTCAAAATTGTTTTATACGTTCTGCCATGGTCATGAGAAAGCAATCCCCGTACATTTTCAAAAAGAAATACTTTGGGCTGTAGTTTTTGCAAAAAAACAGCATAGTGATAAAACAGCGTACCACGCGTATCTTCCAATCCCAACCTTTTCCCTGCATACGAAAAAGACTGGCAGGGTGCCCCACCTGATAAAAAATCAAGACCGCCTTCAGGAATATCAAAATATTCTTTTAAATCCAACTTGGATATGTTCGCAATATCATCGCATATTACATTCCAGCCAGGACGATTTTTTTGTAAAGTATTGCAGGCATCTTTATTTAATTCTATTAGCGCCAATGGTTCAAAACCCGCTTTTTCTACTCCAAGTGCCAATCCGCCTGCACCGGCAAATAATTCTATTGTTGAATACATCTGTACCCCATCATTCTCATTCATTTTATAAATTCATTATATCATAACGATACCTTCCATTATTCTGTAATAAATATTGCAAAACATGTATGGTAATCCCGCCCTCTCTTTGTTTTTACTGTCAACATGATAAGCAAATAGCTCATCCAACTTAGCTGTGCTACCAATGGATTCACTTTTCGTTTCCAGCAAAAGGTTTCATAAAATTATTCCCTTCAAGTTAAATTGTGACAGTAGCGTTGTCAATTTTTATCTTTCCCACTTGCTTTTTTCAATAGCTTTACATCTGTAATAATTGTACTGATTTTTGTATTCTATTTTATTTCATTACAAAGAAGCTCCAATAGAAAAATGACTTGGAGACACACAAAAATTAGTCAATAAAAAATACCGCCCTTCCGAGCGGCACTCTCATATATTCTATTAATAATATACGTAAAATATCGGGATCGTTTCGGAAAACGACTTCGTACTTACACTGACACGTCGCGCCGGCCTGTCACTTTATAGAAAAGGAGCAGCGACAGGATGGATGTCACCGTGAGAATGGTGGCATACGCGGAAGCGTTCCCGTAGTTGCCGCGGATGACTTCCGTGTAGATGGACACGGTGAGTGTCTGCGTGCTGTTCGTGTACAGGATGATGGATGAGGACAGCTCGCTGATGATGGTGACCCAGCTCATGATGGCTCCGGAAAGAACGCCGGGCATCATCATGGGAACCGTAATCTTACGGAAGGTCGTCATGTCGGAGGCGCCCAAGGAAATGGCCGCTTCTTCGATGCTGGGACTGATATTTCCCAAAATGGCAGTGGAGGAACGGACGGTATAGGGCATTCTCCGCACCGCGAAGGAAATAATCATGATGAGTGCCGTTCCGGTAAGGATAATCGGCGATTTATTGAACGCAAAGACGAAAGCGATACCGAGGACGGAGCCGGGAATGATGAAGGGGAACATCGTAATGACGTCAAGGATGCCGTTCAGTGTATTTCTTTTCCGCACGGAAAGGTAGGCGATGAGAACGCCTAAGACGAGGACGGCAGCAATGGCGCAAAGCCCTAGGAAGTAGGTATGCCAGATGACGTCATTGTCCTTGGCAAAGAGTGTCGCGTCATAACTCTGAAGAGCGAATCCGCCGGTAAATACCTGTCCTCCGTTTGTGGCAAGGAAAGAGGTGTACACGACGACGAACTGGGGAAGAATCGCCAATCCCACGGTCATGTAGACAGCCAGATGGGCAAGGATATTCCGCAGACCGCTGAGTGATTCTGCCGCCATGGGTTTCAGGGCGGTCATGGCGTAGGTATTTCTTCCAGCGAGAAAACGCTGAACAAAGAACATGACGATGGTGAGCCCGATCACGATGCAGCAGATGGCCGCCGCGAAGCCGTCATCCCCCGATACTTCTCCCATGAACTGGTTGTAAATAAGGACGGGGAGTGTCTTGTACCCCTCGCCGATGAGCATGGGGGTACCGAAGTCGGCAAAGACACGCATGAAAACGAGCATGGAGCTGGCAAGAAGCGTGGGCATGACAAGGGGCACAATGATTTTCCAAATGCGCCCCATGCGGCTGCACCCCAGGCTTTCCGCCGCTTCATTCAAAGAGTTGTCCAGATTTTTCAGCGCTCCCGATACGTAAATGTAAACGAGGGGAAATGACTGGAGCGTAAAGACGAGGACAATGCCGGCAAAGCCGTACACACCGCCATAATGGAGTCCGAAGGTGTCGTTCAGGAACTGGGTGATGACGCCCTGCCGCCCGAGCATCTGTATCCACGCGTATGCCCCGATGAAAGGCGGCGACAGATAGGAGATAACGATGAGGATATTCAGGAAACTGCTTCCTTTTATTTTCACGCTCCTCATGAGGTATGCCAGCGGAAGGCCGAGAGCCGCCGATAAAATCGTGGAAACGACGGTCACTTTCAGCGAGTTCACCATCGTTCCCCAGTAGAATTTTTTAGCGAAGAAATGGGCGAAATTCTGAAGCGTGAGCGCCCCTGTATCCCCATGAATGACACTCCGGTACAGAATGAGGAATATGGGATACATGATGAAAAGGGCGAAAGCCGCAAGAATAACGACACTGAAAAGGTTCCAGACAGTCAGATTCTTTTTCATAGTCCTTCCTCTCTGATCAATGTTTCTTCCGTTGCCCGGCGGAAGACATTGATCCGTCCGGCTTTGACGGTGAGCGTGACGGCGCTGCCGTCGGGAAGAATATCGTGGCCTTCCTGGGTCTGGAGAATCTCCAATTCCTGCCCTCCGTCAGTGGTGATGAAGTAATGGGTGGTAAGTCCGAGGAAAACGGAAGAACGGATCACACCGCGGATCCCCTCTTTCGTGCCGGGTTCCATATCAAATTCTTCCGGACGGACGGAAATGATGACTTCTTCTCCGTCCTCTACGCCGCCTGATAAGTTATCCATGTCTACAAACCAGTCTTCATTTTCTTTAAAGGAAATGCTTGTCTTATCTCCTTTTTTCACGATATGTCCGTCCAGCAGGTTGGAGAGCCCGATGAAAGTCGAAACGAAAACATTCTTCGGCCTTTTATAAATATCCGCCGGTCTGCCGATCTGGCAGATGACCCCGCCATTCATGACGGCGATACGGTCGGACACCGCCAGCGCCTCTTCCTGGTCGTGGGTGACATACACCGTGGTTATATCCACCCGGCGCTGGATCTGCTTGATGGCGTTCCTCATTTCGATACGGAGTTTCGCGTCCAGATTGGACAGCGGTTCATCCATCAGAAGTACCTGCGGCCGGATGACGATCGCCCGCGCAAGGGCGACACGCTGCTGCTGCCCGCCGGAAAGCGCTGTGGGCATACGGTCTTTCAGGTGGTCGATCTTCACGATCTTCAGGATTTTATCCACCCGCTCTTCGATTTCCTTTTCAGGCACCTTCCGCATCCGCAGACCGAAAGCCACATTATCTTTCACCGACATATGGGGGAAAATGGCATAATTCTGAAAAACCATGCCCATATTTCTTTTATCTGTCGCCACATCGTTGATGACATTCCCGTTGACGGAAATCGTACCGCCCTCGATGGAATTGAATCCGATAATCATACGGAGCAGTGTCGTTTTACCGCAGCCCGACGGCCCTAAAAGGGTGAAAAATTCGCCCGGCATAATATCCACGGACAGGCCGTTCACCACCACCGTATCTCCGTACTTCTTCACTACTTTGTCTATATTGATAGAAACACTCATAATAACCTCGCGATTCAAGTAACATCTATGAAAAAGGACGTCAGGCGAAATGCCCGACGCCCTCTGATGACCTGATTACTACTACTGTCTGGAATTTTCCAGATGTTTATTCCATTCCGCCACGACTTCTTTCTTATGGGCAGCTACCCAGCCTTCGTCATAATTCTTGAACAAAGCGATTGTGTCCTGGGGTGTCATGTAGTCAGCAAGCTTCACACCCTTGCGGAGCGGACGGACAGTGAGCGTCTTTCCTGCCGCTTCCTGGATCTTCTGGGAAAGCATGAAATCGACAAATTTCTTCGCATTTTCCATATGTTTCGCGCCTTTGATGATCTGTACGGATTCGCCCGGGAAAATCGCTCCCTCTTTCGGGAATACGACTTCTACGTCAGCGCCGTTCTTCACATAGGTAGCAGCCGGATCTTCCCAGGTAAGCCCCACGGTATACTCGCCGTCGGCAGCGCCTTTATGGACAGCGCCGGAACTGTTCAGGAATTTTCCGTCCACATTCTTAATGAAGTTATCCACGTACGCCCAGGCTTCGGGGGACATGGGATCTCCATCCTTTCCCTTGGCGTAAAGCATCGCCATGAGCACCTGGAACGCGGAGCTGGAGTTGGCAGGGTCGCCGCAGGCAATCTTACCCTTCAGCGCCGGATTGAGGAGATCGTCAAACCCGGCAATCTTCATATCGCCCGCCAGTTTTTTATTAACGATGAAAACGGTGGGATCGGCAAACGCGGGAGAGAAATATCCTGTCTTATTTTTGGCGGCATCAATCATATTCGCGTCTTCCGGAGATACATATTTCTCAAAAAGTTCCTTCTGGGAATCCAGCATCGTCTGGTCAGCCGCCCAGAGAATATCGCCCTGGGGATTGTCCTTTTCCGATGCTACACGCTTTACGAGGGGTCCTGTCCCCGCCACAATAACATTGACTTTGATCCCCGTTTCTTTTTCAAAAGCGGGAATGACAAGATTGTTTAAGCTTTCGCTGCGCGCCGTATAAACGGTCAGCACTTTTTCCTCTGCGGGAGTGGCCTTGGCGGTATCCTTTTTATCTCCGCCGCAGCCGGAAAACACGGAACAGAGCACAGCAGCACATGCCACCGCCAAAGCTGCTTTCTTCAATCTTTTCATGACAATCCTCCTTGCCTTTCATCGTAAGTAAACTTCCTATTTAAATAATACCATGTATATTGTATCATTATTCATTCCTGTGTCTACACCTTATAAGCACAATGTATAGCTTGCCTTAAACTGTATAGGAAATACTCATAGAGTGACCGGCAGGCATACCGATGTGTGCGGAAACGGGTACGCAGAAACGGAAAATATATGTTAATAGCATACAAAAACTCCAGAGATTTCTCACTGGAGTAAAAACCTAACTTTTGGGAAACGCCTCATATCGGTCAGCGCCTGTATTTCATTCGGCAGCTCCTGCCGCTGCTTTTTCCTCTTCCCCTTTGGGAAATACAAGATTCAGAAGAACAGCCACGATGAAAACCACCGCTACACAGTTCTCCGCAAATACGCTCCGCAGCAATTCGGGAAATATGCGGAAGATCTGCGGTGTCTGCGTGAATCCCAGTCCGATGGAAAGAGACAGGGCGGCAATACTCATATTTCTCTGTGAATATCCGCAGCGGCTGATCATCTGTACACCGGACATCACGATGGAGCCGAACATCATAAGCGTACAGCCGCCGAGGACGGCTTCAGGCAGTGACGCCAAAATGACCCCCAGCGCGGGAACAAGTCCTGCCAGAACCATGATGACGGCGCCGCTGGCGATGGCTTTCCTGTTTACCACACGGGTCATGGCGATAAGCCCCACATTCTGGCTGAAAGATGTAATCGGCAAACACCCGAAGAGAGAAGACACGGCAGAAACAAACCCGTCCACGGCAATGGAGCCGGATATTTCCCTGTCTTTCGCCTCCCGATTGAACCCCATGGCGGCAAGCGCCGAGGTGTCGCCCAGCGTTTCTGTGGCAGACACCAGGAAAATAAGGAATACGGAGAAAATGGCGTCATAATGAAATTCCAGAAAATAAGGCATGAAAACCGGCAGAGACACAAGGGATACTTCCGTCAGGCGGCTCAAATCAACCATACCGTAGAAGTATGCCGTAACGTACCCCACAAAAAGCCCGAAAAGAACAGATAACTGCTTATAGAAAGATTTTGCGCGGATATTGAAAATAAGGCAGGAAACCAGGGTAACCGTTCCGACAATGAGGAACCGGGCATCACCGAACTCAGGATGGCCGAAACCGCCGCCAAAAGAATTCGCCCCGATGGGAAGCAGTGAAAACCCGATGGCCGTCACGACAGTCGCCGAAACGATGGGCGGTACCAGTTTCCGCCACCATGCCGCGCAGAGACCGAGGATTCCCTCCAGAACCCCTCCCACAAGGACAGCGCCGAGAATAGCGCCGTAGCCGTATTTCAATCCGATCACACAAAAAACAGAAACAAAGGTAAAGCTGATTCCCATGATGACAGGAAGTCCGCTGCCCAGACGGAAGACGGGATACATCTGGAGCAGGGAGCCGATGCCTGCAATGATCATGGCTGCCTGGACAATAGCGCCCGCTTCTGAGGCGGGTATCTTCACCACCCCCGTCACGATAAGAATCGGCGCGATATTTGCCACAAACATGGCAAGAACATGCTGAAGACCGAAAGGCACCGCTTTGCGGACAGATATTTTCCCATCCGCTTCATAAATCGGATCTGTATTCATTCCGGCCTCCTCAGCGGAACGTAATGACGCCTGTTTCGGCATCCATTTTTTCAATAACTGCCAGAGAGCGGACATCATATCCCGCTTCACGGAGCGCGTCGCCGCCGCCCTGGAAACCTTTTTCGATGCAGATGCCGATGCCTTCTACGATACCGCCCGCCTGTTTTACCAGATCAAGAAGCCCGCTCACGGCGCAGCCGTTGGCAAGAAAATCGTCCATGATGAGGATATGTTCGCCGGGTTTCAGATATTTCTTTGATACCACCACATGGTTTTTCCGATTATGGGTATATGACATAACCTCCGTAGCAAACATTTCCTTATCCATATTGCTTCCCGCAGATTTCTTCGCAAAAACCACAGGCACGCCGAAGTACACTGCTGTAAGACAGGCGATACCAATTCCCGACGCTTCAATCGTCAGAATCTTGTCCACTTTCCGATCCCCGAAAAGCTTTTTAAATTCCTTCCCCAGTTCACTGATAAAAGGCACATCGATTTGATGATTCAGAAAACTGTCCACCTTGAGCACATTCCCCGGACGGATCACCCCGTCGCTCAAAATTTTCTCCTGCAGTAAATTCAGCTTTGCCACCCTGATACCCCCTCCAAAGACAATACACACCCTATAATTTATTCATTATAACATAGCTTGCAGCTGGCCGCTCACAGCTCACAGCTGACAGCTTTTATCTTCTTACCGCTTTCCCCACTACGGTAATAGATCCTTCGCTATCGCTCAGGATGACGCCTGACGTTTTCCTCATTATGATGCCTTACCGTCTCCGTCATTATGATGCTTTCCGTTCCCCATTGTTAGTGACGTGCTTTCCCAAAATCATCATTCAGAACGGGGGTAAGAATGCTTTGTGAGAAAGCAGGGAAACGGGACAGTGACACAGAGTGAAGAATTCTATTACCCGGATGACATCTTACCGCTTTCCTTACCACAGCAGCAGATCCTTCACGTTCGCTTCGGATGACGCCTGACGTTTTCCTCATTATGACGCCATTTCCTCCAATCGTCATTCTGAACGGGGACAAGAATGCTGTTTGAGAAAGCAGGGAGACGGAACGGTGACACAGAGTGAAGAATCTATTACCCGGATGACATCTTACCGTTTTCTTCACTACAGCAGCAGACTCTTCACATTCGCTTAGGATAACGATTAACGTTTCCCTCATCATGGCAGCAGATCCTTTGCTGTTGTTTCGCATGACACCTAACGGAAATCATATGCTTCGGCTTTTAACTCACAGCTAACGGTTAACAGCTAACAGCTGATAGCTGACAGCTTTATCTTCTTACCGCTTTCCTCCCTACGGTAATAGATCCTTCGCTATCGCTCAGGATGACGCCTGACGTTTTCCTCATTATGATGCCCTTTCCTCCAATCGTCATTCAGAACGGGGGTAAGAATGCTGTTTGAGAAAGCAGGGAGACAGAACGGTGACACAGAGTGAAGAATCTATTACACTGATGACATCTTACCGCTTTCCTCACCACAGCAGCAGATCCTTTGCTGTTGTTTCGTATGACACAACCGGAAATCATATGCTTCGGCTTTTAACTCACAGCTAACGGTTAACAGCTAACAGCTGATAGCTGACAGCTCACAGCTGATAACTTTTATCTTCTTACCGCTTTCCTCACCACGGCAACAGATCCTTCACATTCGCTTAGGATGACGCCTGACGCTTTCCTCATTATGACGCCTTACCGTCTCCGTCATTATGATGCTTTCCGTTCTCCATTGTTAGTGACGTGCTTTCCCAAAATCGTCATTCAGAACGGGGGTAAGAATGCTTTGTGAGAAAGCAGGGAAACGGGACAGTGAAATGGAGTGAAGAATCTATTATGCTGATGACGCCTTACCGATTCCCTCATTACGGTAGCAGATCCTTCACATTCGTCCAGGATGACGATTAACGTTTCCCTCCTCACTACAATAGCAAATCCTTTGCTGTTATTTCGTATTACACCTAACGGAAATCATATGCTTCGGCTTTTAACTCACAGCTAACGGTTAACAGCTAACAGCTGATAGCTGACAGCTCACAGCTGATAACTTTTATCTTCTTACTGCTTTCCTCACCACGGCAACAGATCCTTCGCTATCGCTCAGGATGACGACTGACGTTTCCCTCATTATGACGCCCTTTCCTCCAATTGTCATTCTGAACGGAGGCAAAAATACTGTGTGGGAAAAACGGGAAATGGGACAGTGAAATGAAGTGAAGAATCTATTACCCGGATGACATCTTACGGCTTTCCTCACCACGGTAGCAGACTCTTCACATTCGTCCAGGATGACGATTAACGTTTCCCTCCTCACTACAATAGCAAATCCTTTGCTGTTATTTCGTATTACACCTAACGGAAATCATATGCTTCGGCTTTTAACTCACAGCTAACGGCTAACAGCTCACAGCTTGTAGCTGACAGCTCACAGCTGATAGCTTTTATCTTCTTACCGCTTTCCTCACCACGGCAACAAACTCCTTACGATCGCTCCAGGTAACGAGGGACGGACAACGCTTATCCTCCAGTTTCCGGATTACATCCTATCCCCCGCCCACATAAAAATACGGTACCCATCATACCTGACGGATACCGTACTTTCTGTTTCTTATACTATTCCCTTGTCTTTGCTTTCCGGGTTACGCTTCCGGTGAAATATGGGAACCGTACACATCACGGTAGTCACCCTTTTCTTTATTGCTTTCATTATTGACACGGACGCGTTCCACCTTATGCCGGTCATTATCCTTGCCGGAAATACGGTCGACACGGGTGCGGTCCAGATCCTTTATCCGATTGATTTCAGGATCGAATTCACCGATGGCTTTTGCCATATCGCTGTCAATAGGTGCGCCGTTCTGCAGTGCGCGGTAAATAATGGCCGCAAATTCATAGCGGGTCATGGAACGGTCACCCTTGAACTCTCCATCCGGATACCCTTCCAAAAGACCTCTGTCCGCCAATGATTTCACATAAGAATATGCCCAGTGGTCTTTAGGCACATCGGGGAAATTAACATCCTTCATTACCGATGTCCCAGACTGCATGGCTCCGCGCATAGCTTTAATCTCAGCACTCTGCGCCTTGACAATCGCTTTCAGGTCTTCTACTTCCTTGGCCAAAGCTACCCGTGAGGTAGATACATGGTTGCCCTGTCCCAGCTTCACGCTGACTCCGGCATTCACCATGTTTTCTCCTCCGCCGAAGGAGCCTCCTACGCTGAACATGGTATCTTCATTGGGACGGTAGAATGCGCCTACCGATACGGCATGGGCGTCTTTATAGTTGCCATAGCCGGCTGCCACATCCCACTTGTCATCCGGGTCGAAGTCCAGCGGGTGGAGGGCTGCCAGTGCTGCCGCTCCCGCTCCTACACGGTTCACACGGGTTCCCAGTTCATTAACGGCTCCTCCTATATTGTTGATTGTCTGGTTTGTTTTCCACAGCTGTCCGCCATTCACGGCGTCAGTGCTGTTTGCGCTGATGTCTCCGGCTGCTACGTTGGTGATTTTCTTGTTCCCTGCGTTGATGCCGCTGTTGTCGATTTTCACGTCTCCCACGGTCAGGGTGTTGGTGGTCACACTGTTCAGGCCTTTGAGATCTTTGGCCATGCGGACTTTCAGGTTGTTATTGCCGTCGGATACGACGCCGAGGTTGTCTTCTGTGGTCAGTTTGTTGGTGTCTGTAATCCCTCCGACTACGTTCACCTGTTCATTCAGTTTCTTCTTGATGACCGCTCCCGTATCGCCGCCGTATTTCATGCCGTCATTTAGGGTAGCCACTTCTTCTTTGGTGCCGTCCGGTTTTTCGTATACGATACGGGTCGTGGTTGTCCCCGGTGCGCCGTCTACTCCGGGTTTGCCGTCACGGGTAACGGAGATGTTTGTCGTTACGCCGTCTTTTCCGTTGATGCCGATTTTTCCGTCTTTGCCGTCTTTACCTGTAGCGACAATGGTTTCGGTTTTCAGGTTCTTGTCCATTTTGACGGTGATATTACCATTCGCATCGGCAATGGTTTTGATGTTTTCACCGGAGTATTCGGAGGCAGCTTTGGTCCCTTCGCCTTTGATGGTGACTTTCTCTCCCAGGTTCCGGTGGAATTCGCCTTCATTACCGGCAAAGTCCATGCCTTTTTTCGTCAGTTCTTCGGACGTATTGGTAATCTTTTGGTCTACTGCTTTGAGCTGGTCTTCTGTGGCGGCCTGTCCGCTGGTGAAGTTGTTCGGATCCCAGGTTTTGTTGGTCAGTTCGTTAACGGTTCCGTCTTTCCCGTTGATTTTCACTTTTCCGGCATCGATGTTTCCTGTCGTGCCGTCAATGGTGACTTTGTCTCCGGCTTTGATAATGCCTGTTGTACCGTCGATGGATACCTGTTTGGACGGATCGCTTCCCAGTGTCACTTTGTCTCCAAGTCCGACAGTGTATTCTTTACCGCCTGCCGCATTAGTACCTTCGGTGACTGTTACATTAGCGTCTTTGGCTTTGACGGTCGTATGCTGGCCTGCCAGTGTCTTTACTTCATGCAGCTGGCTGCCGTTGACGGCATCGGTGCTGTTTGCGCTGACGTCACCGGCTGCTACGTTGGTAATTTTGTTGCCTCCGTTGTCAAGGCCGTCTTTGGTCAGGGATACAGGATTTCCGGCTGCGCCGTTATTGATTGTAACGCCGTTATTATTCATAACTGTATCGCCGGTTGTCACGCTTTCGAGGCCTTTCAGGGCTTTGGCAAGGCGGACTTTCAGGTTGTTATTGCCGTCGGATACGACGCCAAGGTTGTCTTCTGTGGTCAGTTTGTTTGTGTCTGTAATGCCTCCGATGACGTTGACCTGTTCGTTCAGTTTCTTCTTGATGACGTTTCCTGTATCGCCGCCATATTTCATGCCGTCGTCCAATGTGGCCACATCATGTTTCGTACCGTCTTTTTCTTCAAGAACGAGACGGGTAACATTGGTACCGTCAACAGCCGGCTTGGCATCGCCGCTCTTCATCGTAAGCCCGTTAGCCCCATTGGCACCATTCAGGCCGATGGAACCGTCTTTACCGTTGATAGCGACAGCAGAACCGTCTTTGCCCTTGACTCCGATGGAACCGTCTTTTCCGGCCGCCCCCGTTTTACCGACGGTAAGCTCGTCATTCAGCTTCAAATCATAAGTGGCTTGACCATTATTGTCTGTCTTGGTAATAAGCAGGTTTCCATCAGTACGATTTTCCTGCCCGTCCACTTTAACGATGGTATGTTTCCCTGCTAATTCTTTTACTTCATTCAACTGACCGCCATTGACAGCATCTTTAGAGTTAGGGGCTACGTCTCCATCCGCTACATTGGTGATTTTCGCACCGCCAACGCTCACCGTATTTGTCGTATCACCGAGAGTAATTTTTGCACCCGTTGTAGTACCGCCGGGAGCGGTCTTCTGATTGGAAATCGATGTGATTCCTGTCAGATCGCCGGATACATTCACCGCATAGGTTTTGACCGTACCATTCGCTCCGGCTTCTGTACCGGGGGTAACGGTCGTATTTTTACCATTGACAACTTTTACCGCATCCGCCGCAATATCGTTAATAACAGTCTTGCCCGCATTGGTAATGTTATCCAAGTTAGTATTCGCCTTATCACCCAGCTTGGTATCCATTGTAGGCTTATCGTAGTAATTATTGTTCAGATAGGTATTCACTGTATCACCGGTTACAGTCTTATTATCTCCGGCAGCAATCGTACCTCCGCCGATATTATTGATTGCCGTTTTTGTAGCCGCATCCAATCCTACTGTATAAGCGATAACGCCATTAGCATCTTCTGTACCGCCTGTTACAGACACTTTGCCGCCAGCTTCAGCAGCCAATGTTGTCTTGGTCGCACTGACCACATAATCAACATGACCATCTACGGCAGTCGTATTTGTGACAGTCGCCTGCTTGGCACCGGTAACAGTAGCTTTCGCTCCGGCAACCGCCTTCTTCACATCTCCGATATTGGCTGCATTGGAATCTGTCGTTCCGCCACTGGCCACATTCGTAATAGGCGCATTATTCGCATTGATACCGTTATTTGTCACATAGGTCTTTCCGCCTACGGTCAGTCCGTTGTTATTGATGACCGTATTGCCCGCTGTGACGCTGTCCACTTTCACGTCTTTCGCCAGTTTAATATTCAGCGTATCTGTCCCGTTGGATACCACGCCGATATTTCCGTCTGTCAGCTTAGATGTATCTGTCACACCGCCGATGATATTCGTCTGTTCGCCTAATTTTCGGGTAAACTTATTAGCCGCGGCTGCCGCATCTTTCACATCGCCTGCATAGGCCACGCCTTTATCTACTTCTGAGGTTACCGCATAGAGCTGGCTGCCATTGATGGCATCGGTAGAAGTCGCGGAAATACGGCCGGCCGCCACATTGGTAATCGTCCGTTCACTGCCTGCCTTGCCTACACTTACTGTGGACGCCGGATTTACTCCTGCGAAATTATGTGCTACGCCATTGATTGTTGCGGAGGGTGTCGCCACAGCAGCTGCTGTTTCTGAACCATTGCCGATAGCCACGGCATTTTCATTGGCCACTTTTGTATTATTGCCAAGAGCAACGCCATTCTTCCCCGTCACGGATGCACTGCTCCCCAGGATCATAGCCCCATCAGCAGAAGCTGTGGAATTATTCCCCACCACATAGGCATTATCCGTTGTGATGGTATTCTTATAACCGAAAGCGCCTGCCGTACTTCCTTTCACCGTACCGGCAGTAACCTTCTTAATTTTATCGCCGTTGGCTTCTGTCGTTTCCGTAATGGTGGCGGAACCAATCGTATTGCCGCCACCGATAGCATAGGAATTATTCCCATAGACTTTGTTATCTGTACCGACAGCTGAAGAAGCCGCACCGGACGTGGTGCCGTCCGTCATATCAAAGCCGACCGTATTCGTATCGCCCAGAGATGTGGACTTATCTCCATAAGCACCCGCCTGGCTGCCGATGGCAAGAGAATTCTTTCCCCAGCTCCGCGCTATGACACCGATGCTGGTGCTTGCAGCTCCTTTTGACATCGAATTGACACCAATCGCCGTGGAACCGATACCGAAGGACTGGGTCATCGCGCCCATGGCTATACTAGCTGCCCCAATAGATGCGGTGTTCGACCGATACGGGCTGGTGCTGAGGGCGGCGCTCCCCAATGTCGTCCCGGGATATAACGCTGCCGTTTCCCGCTCAAATTTATTCTGCGCCCCGGCAGCCCAAAAACCGGGAACTGCCGCTTGCAGATCGGATTTTACCAGGTCAACGTCATTGCCCCCAATGGCAATGGAGGAATGTCCAATAGATTTCACATCTCCACCGATAGCCATGGCCTGCGTACCATAAACTTTTGCCATACTGCCGATGGCTATCGACTGTGAATATCCAGCGGCATCTGCCGGGTTGGTAGTGCCCTTTCTGATGATGTTTGCTTCCGCCCCGGAACCAAGAACCACATCGCCCCGGGAGCCGTAAGAATGAGCTTCCGATCCCATGACAACGGCGCCGGAGCCATCCTCACCATGGTACTTGGATACCGTACTCGTCGCCTGGCGGCCGATGACGATATCCCCGTTTTCCGTCGCTGTTGCATTATTCCCGATGGCGATGGTGCTCGCAGTAAACTGATCACTGGCCCGCTTCTGACCTAAAGCCTGGGCCCCCCGTCCTATGGCAACACTGTTTTCAGCAGTCGCTCCTGACTTTGCCTGCAACCCTGCCACAAAAGAATTCACCCCATCAGCCTCTGTCAAGGTTCCGACAGCGGTAGCATGGCCTGCGGTCGCCTTAGCACTGTCACCTATCGCCACGCTGTCACCGCCGGTAGCGGAAGCACCCGGCCCATACTGCGTATTTGCCTCCACCACGCTCGGCATCAGGCATCCGGTAAGGGCAAGAGCACACAGAAATGCATGGAAAGGCAGGCTCTTTTTTTCAGAAGCCACCCCCCCATTTTTTCCATTGCTACCGGCAATTTCTGAAACCACTACATAGCAGCGCTTCACCCGGCTCCAAATGACTTTGTAAATCTGATTCATAATTTTCCTCCCTCATAAATTTCATCCTTAAAAACAGATGATGGGATATACTCCAAAAACAGGAGTTACCATTCATCAATCAAAATCATTATAGTTCAAAACTCCCATAAATCAAAGAACAATCACTTTTATCAAAACAACCGGCTTCTATTTTATATGTAATGAATTATTTACCGGCTGCGATATGCGAACCGTATATGTCGCGGTAATCACCCTTTTCTTTATTGCCTTCATTATTGACACGGACGCGTTCTACTTTATTCCTGTCATTATCTTCGCCGGAAATACGGTCTACCCGGAAACGATAAGCTTCTCTTACCTTTTCCATCTCAGGACCAAATTCTTCCATAGCTTTACCCATATTTCCATCAACAGGCGCCCCATTCTGCAGGGCACGGTAAATAATGGCCGCAAATTCATAGCGGGTCATGGTACGATCCCCTTTGAATTCACCATCCGGATAGCCTTCCAAAAGACCTCTGTCCGCCAGTGATTTCACATAGGAATAGGCCCAGTGGTCTTTCGGCACATCGGGGAACTCTACATTCCTTACAGGCTGTCCCGCCATCTGTCCGATGATCTGCCGGAACTGTTCATTTTGCGCTTCCAGACGGGTAACCGCATCTTTCAGGTCAACAATTTCTTTTGCCATAGCTACTTTGGATGTAGACACATGGTTGCCCTGTCCCAGCTTTACGCTGACTCCGGCATTCACCATGTTTTCTCCTCCGCCGAAAGAGCCTCCCACGCTGAACATGGTGTCTTCATTGGGACGGTAGAATGCGCCTACCGATACTGCATGGGCGTCTTTGTAGTTGCCGTAGCCGGCTGCCACATCCCACTTGTCATCGGGGTCAAAGTCCAGCGGATGGAGAGCCGCCAGTGCTGCCGCTCCCGCTCCTGCACGGTTCACACGGGTTCCCAATTCATTGACGGCTCCTCCTATGTTGTTGATTGTCTGGTTTGTTTTCCACAGCTGCCCTCCGTTGACGGCGTCAGTGCTGTTTGCGCTGATGTCTCCGGCTGCTACGTTGGTGATTTTCTTGTTCCCTGCGTTGATGCCGCTGTTGTCGATTTTCACGTCTCCCACGGTCAGGGTGTTGGTGGTCACGCTTTCCAAGCCTTTGAGATCTTTGGCCATGCGGACTTTCAGGTTGTTGTTGCCGTCAGATACGACGCCAAGGTTGTCTTCTGTGGTCAGTTTGTTGGTGTCTGTAATCCCTCCGATGACGTTCACCTGTTCGTTCAGTTTCTTCTTGATGACCGCTCCTGTATCGCCGCCGTATTTCATGCCGTCATTTAGGGTAGCCACTTCTTCTTTGGTTCCGTCCGGTTTCTCGTATACGATACGGGTCGTGGTCGTCCCCGGCGCGCCATCTACTCCGGGTTTGCCGTCACGGGTAATGGAGATGTTTGTCGTTACGCCGTCTTTGCCGTTGATGCCGATTTTTCCGTCTTTGCCGTTTTCACCTGTGGCGACGATTGTTTCGGTTTTCAGGTTCTTGTCCATTTTGACGGTGAGGTTTCCGTTCGCGTCGGCAAAGGTTCTGATGTTTTCACCGGAGTATTCGGAGGCGGCTTTTGTCCCTTCTCCCTTGATGGTGACTTTTTCTCCCAGGTTACGGTGGAATTCTCCATCGTTGCCGGCAAAATCCATGCCTTTATTTGTCAGTTCCGTGGATGTGTTGGTAATCTTATTGTCCACTTCTTTAAGCTGGTCTTCTGTGGCGGCCTGTCCGCTGGTGATGTTGTTCGGATCCCAGGTTTTATTGGTCAGTCCGTTGACGGTTCCGTCTTTCCCATTGATTTTCACTTTTCCGGCATCGATGTTTCCTGTCGTGCCGTCAATGGTGACTTTGTCTCCGGCTTTGATGATGCCTGTTGTTCCGTCGATGGATACCTGTTTGGTCGGATCGGTTCCCAATGTGACTTTGTCATTCAAATTCACATGGTACGTTTTGGATCCGTCGGGATTATTTTCAGAAGTCACTGTTGTGTTTTTACCGTCCGCTACTTTTGTGGTAGCACCGGCTACTGCTTTTTTCAGCTGACTGACATTAACCGCATCTGTGCCGTCCACACCATCGGCCACGTTGGTGATTTTGTTGCCGCCGTTGTCAAGGCCGTTCTTGGTGAGGGATACGGTGTTTCCGGCCGCGCCGTTATTGATCGTAACGCCGCTATTATTCATAACTGTATCGCCGGTTTTCACGCTTTCCAGGCCTTTGAGATCTTTGGCCATGCGGACTTTCAGGTTGTTGCTGCCATCGGATACGACGCCAAGGTTGTCTTCTGTGGTCAGTTTGGTTTCGTCTGTAATGCCTCCGACTACGTTCACCTGTTCGTTCAATTTCTTCTTGATGACGTTTCCTGTATCGCCGCCATATTTCATGCCGTCATTTAGGGTGGCCACTTCTTCTTTGGTTCCGTCCGGTTTCTCGTATACGATACGGGTCGTGGTCGTTCCCGGCGCGCCATCTACTCCGGGTTTGCCGTCACGGGTGACGGAGATGTTTGTTGTTACGCCGTCTTTGCCGTTGATGCCGATTTTTCCGTCTTTTCCGTTTTTACCTGTGGCGACAATCGTTTCGCTTTTCAGGTTCTTATTCATCTTCACGTTGATTGTCGTATTTCCGGCAGGGTCCTGCGTGATAAATGTTTTAAGGTTTTCTCCGCTGTAGTCCGTATCGGCCGCGGTACCTTCTCCTTTCACGGTTATCTTGGAGCCCAGTTTATTGGTTTTTGTGCCGCCTGCATTGGCATCGAACTGCAGGCCTTTGGCGATTACATCATCCAATTTGGATTTGGACGCGATGTCCTTTAATTTTACGGTTTCTTTCTGTCCCGCATGGTTTTTATCTTCTACGGTTAAATCAATATTTCCGTTGGTATCGACCGTATAAGACCCATCCGCACTGGATGCGTTTTGTACCAACCGATAATCGGCAGTACTAGCGACGATCTTTTTGGCCAGCCCCTTTATCTGCGCCACATTCACGGCATCCGTATCTTCGGTACCTGCTGCCACTCTGGTAATCTGACGGGTATTCGCACTACTGCCTACAGATACTGCACCATCAGTTGCTTTCCACGTACTATCATTGACTGTCGATACCGCCCCGGTTGTAAAATCATACCCTGCCATACCGGACTTGCGCTCTGCGACAGAATTCCGTCCCAAAGCAATCCCGCCTTCCGCATCGACAAAGCTTGACGCGCCTAGCGCCACACCACTTTTAGCTCTTACAGTAGCTTTAAACCCTGCCGCTGTACCATTTTCCGCCTTGACACTTGCTTCACCGCCAATAGCCGTTCCATTCTTACCGTCTTTTGTAACACCGGTGTTTTCGCCGAGAGCTACGCTATTTAAAGCCATAACATTTGCTTCATTGCCGATGGCTACACTATTTGTAGCATCGGCCTCTCCATTGTAAACCGCCTTTATTTCTCCCGTTGTCGGATCAATCGTTGTCGCTACATTAAAATCACTTACACCAACACGGGCATTCTGTCCAATTGCTACTGCATCTTTAGACGTAGAGCCGATAGTATTATAAAATCCGGCCGCAAAACTATGCTCTCCTCCTACTTTATTGGTATTCCCCACCGTCACTGCCCAACGGGCGGTATTCAGATTGGCGCCGCCAAAAGCGAAAGAATTCATTGAACCCACTTGGTTACTGTTTCCATAAGCAAAAGAATTAGACTCGGAAACAATATTGTTCATTCCATATGCTTGGGAATACATTTTCCACACGGTATTTTGGAGTCCGAATGCATATGTTCCCATAGCATGCACCTTATTAGAATGCCCCACAGCCGCGCTATCATCACCTTTTGCGGTATTACTTTCTCCTATGGCTAAACCTCCCATACCTTGCGCAATATTTCTTGCGCCTACAGCCAATGAACCACCAGCCATTGCTTTATTCCCATTACCGACAGCCATGGCACTATCGGCGTCCGCTATACTATTATAGCCCACTGCCAACGCGCGTTCACCGGTCGTTTTCGCATTTTTGCCGACAGCAGTAGAATCCACCTTTTGGGAAGATGATCCTGTGCCGATGGCAATACCCGGACCATCACCGGACGGGTTAGTCGCCGGCGCGGCATCAGCCACATAACCGCCCATGAGGACTCCCATCCCCACAGCTGCTGTCAGCGCTGTTTTCACCATTTTTCCCGAAGCGTTCTTCGTGTGGTTTTTCGCCAGTTCCGATGTCACCACATAAGCATTTTTCGCCTTACTCCATACGATCTTGTAAACCCTATTCATATTTTCCTCCCAATTTTTAAAGAAAATAAAAATATAAAAGAGCCGTTATGTTTTACCCTTCGCGTTCCGTCTCCCCTCCCCCTGTCATACAACCGGCTTCAGATTTTAACAGATAAATCCCACAGATTACACCAAACTATTTTTCTGATATTTTTTGATAAACATATTTTTATATAATATGACATTATATATCTAAAATAATTATAAATCAACCAAATTGCAATATCAAATCAGACAGTCCCATGAATCGAAATATCAAATTGGTCACACAAATAATTGTTTGTGTCACTCGATTTTATAGTCAGCCCCTGAATGCCACTTTACCAGCTTCCCCATCACGGGTATAGATCCTTCGCTGCTGCTCAGGATGACGTCTTACCGTTCCTCGTCATTATGACACTTTTCCTTTAATCGTCATTCAGAGCGGGGGCAAGAATGCTTTGTGGGAAAAACGGGAAACAGGATAGTGCCACTGAGCGAAGAATCTATTACCCTGATGACGCCTTACCGTCTTCCTCACCACGGTAATAGATCCTTCGCTGCCGCTCAGGATGACGCCTTAACGTCTTATGCAAGGATCATGGAGTCGGCCGTCAGAAGGAGCTGTGGCGCACGCAGTGCGATTGAGGATACTCGCTTGTCGTAATGATTTAAATCGTAAAAGAATAGTTAGCTTGTAGCTAACAGCTCACAGCTGACGGCTGACAGCTCACAGCTGATAGCTGATAGCTTTTATCTTCTTACCGTTTTCCTCACCACAGTAACAGATTCTTCGCTGCCGCTCAGAATGACGTTTAATGTTCTCTGTCATTATGATGTTTAGCGTCCCTCCGTCATTATGATGCCTTACCGTATTCCGTCATTCAGAGCGGGGGCAAGAATGCTGTGTGAGAAAAACAGAAAACGGGATAGTGACACGGAGTGAAGAATCTATTGCACTGATGACACCTTACCGGCTTTCCTCACCACGGGTATAGATTCTTCGCTATCGCTCAGAATGACGCTTTGCGGAAAAGCATCACTTCTCTTGATAAACGGCTGCCGGATAAAAGGGAACATCCCGCGAATTATACAGCATTCATCAATACACCATTTTAAGCCTGACGCAAAAAATCTGCCGCTCTTTACCTGCGGCAGATTTTTTCTGCGTTTACCTCTTAATTTCCACACGATACTTTTTCAGCTTGCCTCCATAGACCGGAAAAAAACTGAATTCGCCGTAATCCTTTACCGGCTCCGCATTCTTCAGCAGCTCCATATCGGCATCGGAAATCACAAAATCAATATCCCCATTTTCCTTCATATGTCCGGGATCCGCCGTTTTCGGCAGCACCACCGTGCCCAGCTGCCAGTCATAACGGATGCAGAGCTGAGGAATCGTGACCCCGTATTTCTCCGCCATTTCCGCAAGGCATCCATCTTTCAGCGCTTCGCCGTGCGCCACGGGAGAGTAGGCTTCCACTACGATATCCCTCTTCCGGCAGTAATCAATCAAATCCAGCGGACTGTTTCCCACATGGCAGAGAATCTGGTTCACCATGGGTTTCACACAGCAGCCGGCAAAGATATTTTCAAGATCTCCCTCAAGGAAATTGGAAACACCGATTGCCCGCAGTTTCCCGGCTTCCAAAGCATCTTCAAGAGCACGCCATACTTCCCTGTTTTCTTCATAGTAGCGGTCCTCCGACTGGTTTACCTCCACCCAGGGCTGGGGCGAATGAATAATCATCATGTCCAGATAATCAAGTCCCATCGTTTCCAGTGTCTTTTCAATGGATTCCATGGCGGACGCATAGCTTTTATTTTCAGCCGCTACTTTGGATGTGACAAAGATATCCTTCCTGTCAATGCCGCAGGTGCGGATTCCTTCTCCGACGCCACGTTCATTGCCGTACGCCTGTGCCGTATCGATATGGCGGTATCCGATATTCACCGCCGCCCGCACAGCCTCCGCCGCCTTATCGTCATCAATAAACCAGGTACCCAGCGCCAGTTTCGGAATGGCTGCGCCATTATGCAGCGTATAACTTTCCTCAAAAATCATAATTGCCTCCTCTATAAACCATTGCTCCTACAGAATAACAAGTATTCAAAATAAATCACTGTGCGATTAAACAGCCGATTTGATTAAATATAGCATGTCCTCATATTTTTATATCCTTTTGCAGTTCAGAAACATCATCAAAAGGCCCCTGCAGGTCTTCCCCTTTTTCTGCCGTCTCTATGGCCGCATAGGAATCGGATTCGATTCACCGTGTCATATTTCCTTTCGCCATGACAATTCTTTTTATATGCTTACTCTTCAAAATCATTATATCCAAGCGCCAATCAAGCTACAAGTACGTTGCACATATTTTCCCTCCCAAAAGCGGTTTCCCAGGGAAACTTCATCGGCACACTTCATCGTCTCCTCTTTGCATATTTCCTTATATAAGGATAAAATATAAAATCATAACGCTAAGAAAGGACGGACTTGTGAAAAGGATTTTATTTCTGGTTCCCCGCATGAACATCGGCGGTGCGGAAACCTATGTATATACCGCGGCAAAAGAACTCCGTGCCCGGGGCTATGAAGTTTTTCTCGCTTCCGGCGGCGGACGTCTGGCAGATAAACTGAAAGCGGCAGGCATCAGGACATTTTTCGTTCCAGTCCGGCAGAGCAAGTTCTTATCTGTCTGGCGCGTTTCATCCATTGTGAAGAAATACCATATAGACGTCATTCATGCCAACTCGGGAGCCGCGGGCATCATCGCGGCAAGAGTAAAAAGAAATACGTCTGTCCCCGTGGTATACACGGCACACGGCATTCTGGGAAATATGGAAAAAGAATATGTCATTGACCAATTGGACCAAATCATCTGCGTCAGTGAATACGTCAGGCAGGATTCCATAGCACGCGGATTCCATGAGGATCATCTTCTTGTCCGTTACAGCGGCATCGACACGGAACGTTTCACCGCAAATGAAGAGGAGCGGATCCGGCTGCGAAAAGAATTCGGTTTCGATAAAGACACCCTCGTTCTTGCCATGGTATCCCGCATAAAAAATCTGGAACATAAAGGCCACGGCCATCTTCTCTCCATGCTGGACAAGTATGGACGCAAAGAAAACTGGAAGCTCCTTGTCATCGGAAAAGGGAACGGGCTCCCTCTGCTGAAAGCGAAAATACGCGTCATGCACTTATCCGATAAAGTTCTCTGCCTCGGACACCGGACAGATGTGGAACACCTGCTGAATGCCGCAGATCTGACCGTCCTCCCTTCTCACTTTGAAACGTTCGGTCTTGTTCTGGCGGAAGGCATGGCGATGGGAAAACCGGCCATCGCTTTTTCCGTAGGCGGCACGCCGGAAATCGTGAAAGATGGGGAAACAGGATTTCTCGTGGAAAAAGACAACGAAAAAGAGCTGTATGAACGAATCAAACAGCTCGACAGCGACCGATCTCTTCTTAAACAATTTTCAGAAAACGGCTCCCGATGGATACGCTCCCAGTTCACCAACCGCCGGATGGTCGATGACCTGGAAGTCATCTATCACAAGTTGTCACCTTAATTATTTCCTGAAGGTCTTTTTGAAACGCCGTTCCAACTGGCGGAGCCAGATAAAAATCAGATGGATACGGCTCACCTTTAATTTAAATTCCCACATCGGCTGCCTGGCAGGAATCGGAATGCGGGGCAGGGCAAGCAGATCCTGTGTCCACAACGGGACATCATAGAAAATCGCCAGCCCCAATTTATACCCGCACTTCTCCGCCTCCTGCATGACCTTTCTGTCAAAATCTCCGTAAGGGTAGCAAAGACATTCCACCGGCTTCCCATTAAGTTTTTCAAAAAAGCGTTTGCTCTCTGACAGCTCATCATGAAGACGATCCGTACCGCAGCGGCTCAGAAACGGGTGATCCATGGTATGGGAACCGACATAATGCCCCTCATTCTGCCACAGGGCCAATTCACGTTCATCCATTGTCCGCGTCGGCGCTTTCCCGAAATTTTCCCATTTGTTCTCCCTGCCGATCCAATTGGCAATGGGAAATACATTTCCCACATGGCGGTATTTTTTCAAAATCGGTAAGGCCGCGGAAAAATTATCTTCATAACCGTCATCAAAAGTAAGGACCACCGGTTTCTTCGGCAGCCGCTTTCCATGGAGAAAATGCGCCTGCAGCTCATCCACCGTGATGCTGTGAAATCCGTTTTCTTCCAAGTATCTCATCTGCTCTTCAAACTTTTCCTCCGGCAGCGCGTTCCGATCCCCCGGGACAGAAGCAATGCGGTGGTACATTAAAATAGGTACCCGATCACGGAAATGGTAATATGTGTACAATAAAGCAGAAAAGATTATAATGGAAACGTATAACATAAATAAACTCCTTAATTTATTCTAATCATTGTATCACATATATTTTTCCTGATCAGAGGATTTCATGAAAACATTTTTAGTTTATAATACCTCTTATTTCGGAGACACTATCCTGACAGACGCACTGTGCAGGAATCTGAAACGGCTGTATCCGGAAAGCCGTCTGGTTTTCGTATCGAATAAACCGTTCACCGACATTTCCCAATACATGGACGGTGTCGATGAAGTCTGGACTTATGACAAATGGGGCATCCATAAGGGACTTGCCGGATGGTATAAATTTTATAAAGAACATAAAAACCAATATGTTTTTGATGCCGCTTTTGTCATTTACGGCAATGAGCGGGGCATTTTATTATCCAAATTTTTAGGCGCAAAAAAAATATACGCAGACAATCGGCATGCGATCGTCCGCCTGCTCCTCTCCAACGGAAAAATTAATTACGGAAAATGGATCCATGTGCAGGACCGGCATGCCTATCTGGCGGAACTGTATGCGGGAAAACCCATGGAAAGCATGAAAATCAGGTACCATGTCCCTGATGAAGCTTTTGCATATATCAATGAACAGCTTTTAAAGGGAATCACCAAACCGATCATTGCATTGAATCCGGTTACCAAGCGAAAGGAAAAAGATTTGAGACCGGACACATTCCTTACACTGGCAAAAAAAATAAAAGACGCAGGGATGATTCCCGCCATGATCGGTGCAGGAAAAGATTGTGAATCGTATTATGAAAATCTTCCGCCTGCCGGCAGACAGGTGCTGCTGAATCTGGTGAACAAAACTACCATTCCCCAATTGGGCGCCCTGCTGAAAAGCTGTGCCGTCCTTATCAGCGCGGACACCGGTACTGCCCATTTTGCTCTCGCCTTAGACGTTCCCGTGGTAGATGTTTTTTACCTGAATGATGAATCCAATCTCGCCGCCTGGGGACCGAAAACATTCTACCGCCACCGCCTGATTGCCCGCGGCGGAGATTTCAGCGCTGAAAATATTTGGAAAAATGCACAGGATCTGATAGAAGAAAACTCTTCCCTGTAACTTTGTATATTTCCGGTTTGTATCAGGAAAGGATATTGATATGTTCTCACGGTATTTCACGGATAGCCATTCTATAAAAACGCTCCCGTCTTATCTTTTGTCTTCTTTTATTTTCATAAGCGTCATCTTTTTACTTTTCCATATTTCCGGATTTGAACGTGTTTTCGAATGGAATAAGAGTCTGCGTGATGCGGCCACAGGGTTTGCCATCTTCAGTCTCATTACATATGCACTGAGAGAAAAATTGTATTCCCCCTTGTGGTGTTTATCCCTGTTTCCTTATCTAACGCAGCTTGTAATTTACGCCTATGTACTCATTCATGCCAATATGTCCTGGACGATTGATTACGACTTGATCCACCCCTATTTCCTGCTTTTCGTTTACGAATCAGCCTTCACGGCATGCTTCTTTGCCTTCTCACAAAACCGTCCAGGGAAATGGCGCTTTTCCATTTCTGTCCTTTATGGAATTATCGTCGCGGCAAGCCTTCTGTTTGCTGCTATATATCTGGGATACTACCTCCTATACAATGACACGATACGCGCAGAAAATATGCTGCCCATCCTGCAGACCAACAAAAAAGAAGCGTTTGAATTTATTTCAGACCGCATCGGACTGCCCGTCCTGTTTTCTTCCCTTATCTTTTTTGTGCTGCTCTTACCGGCCTCTTTCTTCTGCTGCCATAAAGCCATTTCCGTCGGCCGGGATCGTTACAGTAAAATGCGTATCCTATGGATAGGCATGATTTGCATTCTGTCCATCATCAGCATCCATAAATATATCCCGTCTCTTTTTCCTATTTCACAAACTTATGGCGCTTTCCACTATATACATGAAATGCGGCGGATCAGCCAAAAGCATGAACAAAATATAAGCCGGTTCCGTATATATACCCCCGTCAGCGAAGCCATGCCGCAAAAATTACCGGGTACCGTCATTGTCGTCATCGGAGAAAGCGCCACCCGTGACCGGATGAAAGCCTTTACCCCGTCTTATCCGTCTGAAACAACCCCATGGCTCTCAGAAATGAAAGAAACGCCTTATTTTTACCTCATGGATAAAACATATTCCTGCTTTCCCGTCACTGTTCCCGCGCTTTCCATGTTCCTTTACGGGCGAAACCAATATGACCACCGGAATATAGATGACGTAGCCAATATCATAGATGTGGCACACCTTTCCGGCTATAAAACATGGTGGATGAGCAACCAGGGCAAAATGAGCGGTGAAGACAGCCCCATCGATTTCGTCGCGCAAAACTGCGATACGGAACAACGGACGCCGTTTCCGCTGGGCGACGATTATCAGCTGCTTGATTTTGTAAAGCAGCTTCCCAAAAATGAAAATAACTTTGTCATTATCCATCTTATGGGCAGCCATATCAGGTACAGCGACCGCACCCCGCCGGATTTTAAAGGAATCGACAACCCGCAGCACGACAAGCGGACCAACCAGTATGACACCACGCTGCTTTACACAGACCGCCTTCTCCGAGATATCTATACGTATGCCAAAGATCATTTGAATCTGCAAGTCATGATGTACTGCTCCGACCATGGAGAAAACATGGAACGAAGCCATGTCGCCAGCAAAAACATGACTTATGATATGGTTCGGATTCCTTTTTTCATTTATCTTTCCCCCGCGTATACACGGCTCTACCCGGATACGGCACAAGCCTTGCGTCAAAACGAACACAAAGTATTCACCAATGACCTGATGTATGACACCATCAGCGGAGTCCTGCACCTGCCAAACACAGACTATGAACCGAAATTTGATTTAAGCAGCAGTACATATGATCTGAAACCGGCAGACGCAAGAACGAAGTATGGAGAATGGACCATCCTTGATGATCCGGATTACAGATAAATATATTCCTATAATAATTTAAATAATTTCAATTTCCTAAAAATCTAATGGAGAAATACGAATAAATGAATATATTACTTTTTAGTTTGTCGGAAGTCATCAGCAGTTCCGATGGTATTTCCAAAGCGTTTTCTACTTTAGCTAACGATTTATCCACCCACGGTTACAATGTCACTGCTATATTTACAGACAAAAATACTTCTCCTTTTTTCCCTTATGACAAGCAAATTCATCTTTGTAATTTAGGTCTTCGGTACAAATGGGATATATTAACAAAAGCTAAAGCATTATTTTCTTTTAGACTTACAGAAAAGCATAAGATTAAATACTACGGTTACGGACAAAAATTAGCCCCTAAAATCGCTCGAATTATTAAGAAACAAAGGCCTGACATTATCATTTGTTTCCAAATACGCGCCGCATTGATTATAAAAAACATACTCAAATGCGATATACCTACTATTTTATCTTGCCACAGACCACCCATAGAAATTATTGAAGATAATAAGGGCCTTAATGTTTTAGAAAACTGTGAAGCAATACACGCATTATCCCCCTGCCAGGCAAGCGCTATTTCAAAAGAAATACAATGTCAATATATTTTCCCTATAGGAAATATCGTTCCGCAATACGACAACTCAGATTTCCCAAATTATACCAGCAAAAAGATCATAAATGTCGCTAAATTTTCCACTGATAAGAACCAGTTGCTTCTCATTGAAGCATTTAATCAACTTGCAAAAGAAAACCCTAAATGGACCATGGACATCTGGGGCAGTTCCACAGTTCAACCGGTTTATTACAAAAAATGTCTTAACTTAATAAAAAAATATGGCCTAACTAACAGAATATTTTTCTGTGGAACAACCAACCATATTCTTCCCCGATTAAAATCAGCTTCTATTTTTGCATTCCCCAGTATTTCTGAAGCCTTACCAATCGCATTACTGGAAGCAATGAGCATAGGCTTACCCTCGATCGGATTAAAAGATTGTGTTGGTGTAAATGAATTGTTGCAAAATGATATAAACGGTTATCTATGCGACAACACCGTCAAAAGTTTTGCTAATCAACTATCTATTCTTATGCAAAACCAGAATCTGCGAGAAAAGTTGGGGATGAATGCAAAAAAATATGTAAAACAATACTCACATGAAAAAATTTGGCAGGAATGGGACTCTGTATTAAAACAACTAATGCAAAGGAGAACGCATGAATAAAATTGCACTGCTTATTGCTACACATAAAAAATATTGGTTTCCTTCCAATCCTCTTTATTTCCCAATCCATGTCGGGGCAGAAGGACAAGACCCATTGGGGCTTGTCGGCGATAATACCGGTAATAATATAAGTAAAAAAAACCCAGACTACTGTGAATTAACCGGTTTATACTGGGCTTGGAAAAATATAAAGACAGACTACATAGGGCTCTGCCACTACCGAAGATATTTCGATTTTTTAAGATCGGATGACTTCTTTTTAGAGCACGAAGAGCTAAACCCAAACAACACACAAGAAATCGAAAAACACATACAAATTTCTTCAGAAAATCTAATTAAATATTTTACCGATGGATATGACATCATACTTCCAAAGGCATCTTATCTCCGAATAAGCTTTAGTGGACAATATAAAAGAGATCATGAACTTGCCGATTTGCACCTAGCTGTTCAAACCGTAAATGACTTATTTCCTGATTATAAAAAAAGTATAGATATCATCTTAAAAGGACACAAGATTTTTTTCAAAAATATGTTTATTTGCAATTGGGTACTCTTTGATAACTATATGTCTTGGTTATTTCCTATTTTGGATGAAATCGAGACAAGAAAAACAAAACTGCAGCTTCCGTATTATCCAAGGCTCTACGGCTTCTTATCAGAGCGCCTTTTTACACTCTATATTTACCATCAACATTTAAAAGTAAAAGAAATTCCCCTGCTTACTCTCAATGAATCCATTAAAAATCCTTACAAAAAGATCCTCAGCCCCCGAGCCATATTAGCAAGATGGGGCCTTCTAAATTGGTATTAACATCTAAAAAGATTTCCTGCAATGAGAGATGAATATATGATTGAGCCATAAAAAATTGTCTATTCCAACATAAATTCCACCATATTTATACTTCCTGCCCTTTTAAATATACATCATTATTTGTCTGATGCAGTTCCTGATAGATCATGCTTCCACACAAAAGTAAAAACGTATTTCTATCTAGCCGCATCATACTATCATCTATCATTCCATGCGCTGCACATAAAGCCATGATCGTCAGAAAAAGGTAGTCTCTTCTTTTCCATCCTACATAAGCAGCAAAAGTAAGAAATGCAAAGAATAAAGTCGCCACAATAAAACCATTATCAACATAATTCCTGATATACAAATTATCTATCCAATTATATTTTCCCGGCAATGGTTCCCCTTTTAGGGCAAATCCGCCGCCAATCCATTCTATTTTCTGATAAAATGGCTGAATTCCATAAATTTGCAATCCTTCATATCCTAAACGGAGACGTTCCAACAATAATGAATTTAGAAGGATTACCCACTGACTTTTTCCCCCATATGACAAAGTCACCGCAAAAGAGACTACCAGCCCAATCGGAAAACTTAATATGCTTAAAGAAAACCATTTATGCAGACGGGAAACATTTTTCTCCAAAAACTTTAAAATAGGTTCGCATACCAGAAAACAAGAGGCACATGCAAAGGATATTCTTCCATCACATTTAATATACACCAACATATTAAGCACGAATAACAATAATCTGCCACTATGCTTCATATCTTTGCGATATAAGTAGACAGCAAGCATTGTAATATTCATCAAATAGGCCGGCAAAAATAGTGGATACCCAAATCCCATTGCCGTCCGAACCCTGCCGGTAAAAGAGTAATTCGGCAAGAATCCCATGTATGCGCAAAATACAATAAATAATACTACTGCCCCGGTAAAAAAAAGTGTAAATTTTCCTATCCGTTCAAAATTTATTTTTCTTGCTGTATAGACAAACAACATACATAAAAACATATTTTTGCTAATTATCGGTACCTTTAGCCAAATCAAGGAAAATATCCCTGCAGTAAAAAATGCCGTTATAATAAATGACTTTCTACTTCCTGTCAAATATTCATAAACCAGCAGAAGAACCGTAGACGTAAAAGTATATCGAAATGGATTATGAGAAGCAGCGCTGACATCCCATATTTCACTAAGCAACATAAAAGCGTAAGCAAACAAATAAATGCCATCTTTACTTTCTTTAAAGTATTTTTCATATTTCATTTTCAAATATGTTTTTATTTTTAAGTACATGCATTCTCCCAAATCTATTTCATCATAAAACAGCAGATATCTTTATCCCCTTATTCCGCCTTTTAAGCGTTTCAGCACATTGCCGCCGATTTCCATATTCAGGTACGCATAGCAGTATGCATTTAAAATGAAGACGATTCCAAGCATCACCATGCCTGATGTGGTAAACATCGCTTTACCCGGATCCGGATCAAATCCGAAGACCGATGACAAGGGTGTCCATATCCAGCGAAGGAATGTGGTGAAGCGGTCAATCGCTCCGGTAAGGGCATCGGCAATGCCGAGAACATAAATAGAAAATATGATTTTATAAGACATTTCAAGTATATATGCAAGAATCGTAAGGCAAAGCGTTTTCCCGTAAGACATTTTATGAAGAAATCCATAGCCCATGGCCATGCCGAGAGCACCCGCATAAAAGGCTGTCGTCAGTCCGATTTCAGGCCCTCCGATCATGGTAACGAGAATAACCACGCCCGCCGATGTGCCGAATCCCCACTTCATCCCGTGGAAATCGCAAATGACGGCAATCGGGATGGGGGACGCGATCATAGTGACGAACACGAAAAACGGCGCCAAAAGTTTCAGCAGCACCAGGAGTGACGCGATGGCCGCCGCTGCCGCCGCTTCTGTCAGATATTTTGTTTTTCTCACTGATTCGTTCAATCTGTATCCTTTCCAAAAGAAGCCGCTAATGCTTCTTTCTCCTGTTTCGTTTTCCGTTTCAAATAGAATTCACAGGACCGGGCATCATGACCGTTGTTCCATTCCCTGTACCACACAAGGCGGACAGGCAGCCGGCCTTTTGTATACTTCGCGCCCTTCCCCGCGTTATGGACAGCTACCCGTTTTTCCGGATCATCTACGGTAAATCCCGTGTAGAGTGTGCCGTCTTGGCAGCGCACCATGTAAGTAAAATATTTCTTTTCCATCTCTTTCTCTTAGCCGCAGACGGCAAAAGGGCACAGGACTGTTTACATTTAGGTGTATGGTCTCCGCATGGTCACGCATGCCGCCGTCCCCGTTTCCAGACTGCTGTTTTATTACCCCTCTATTGTATACAAACAATAAAAGAAATGCCAGCTGCATTGATAGCAGCTGGCATTTCTTTTTTATTTCCACGTTTTTTCATGTCATTCGGATAACAGATTATTCACTGACATGGTGAGAAAAACGGTAAGAAGATAAAAGCTATCAGCTATCAGCTGTGAGCTGTTAGCCGTTAGCTGTGAGCCGTCAGCTAAAAGTGCTGAATGACGGCGGATGGCAAGACGTCATTCTGAGCGCCAGCGAAGAATCTGTTACTGTGGTGAGGAATGCGGTAAGATGTCATAAGAATCATAGATTCTTCACTTTGTGTCCTATTGCTGCTTCCCTTTAATAAAAAGTGCAGCAGGGGAAATGTTGCATTTCTCTTTGCTGCACTTATATGGAACTAATACACAAACTGATATCAGACAGGTGAAAAACCGACGGCCGGAGGCTCAGTACCATTCATTGATCCAGTTTTTTTCAGAGGGAAGCATGTTTTCCGCCGTTTCAAGAACTTTTTCACGCTCCACACCTTCCAGCCATTTGATGCGCCCCAGATCCGACAGCTCTCTTAAAGACAGCGCTCCAAAGAAAAGCTGGGCGAGGGCGCCTGCGGTCATGGTGAAATCCGGTTCGGGAATTTTATTTCCCAATTTCACGCCGGAAATATCTTCGATATGAAGCTTCAGTGTGTAAAATACATCATATTTCACAGCGTAAATTTTTCCTTCCTTGGCGGAAAGGACGTAGATGCCACTGTTTTCGGGAAGGAACTCGTCCGCCAGCTGGAAAGACAGGAATCCTTTCATCTCTCTGCAGGGAAGTCCGTCAAATGCCATGACCGGATCTGTGACGCGTCCCATCATGGTCGGGAAAGAGGCATTATGTATATAGGTATGCTCCGCGCCATTCTGCCAGTAGAAAAATGCCCTGTCATCAAAAGGTTCATACCACACGCATTCGTCCACGGAACCGCGGTGGCCCGCCATGTAAGCATAGAGCCCTTTCCGTCCCGCATCGGAGGCATACGCCATTTCCGACACGATGAGTTTCCTTCCGTCCAGATGGTAGAAAATATATCCGGCTGCGCCGTCCAGGTCATTGACGACAGCGATATAACCGCCGTCACAGAACTGGGCGTCGATGTGTTTTTTCCATGACGCTTCATCCCGAAAAGCCCATCCGTTCCGCCCCTTCACATACCTGTCATAGACAGAGGCAAGAGTTTTCCATTCATCTATCGAGGCAATACTCCCTGCGGACTGCGCCCGTTTACCCAAGAAACTTAAATGCTCAGGCGCGGCGCTTCGTTTCCACTGGTGCGCATAAAATGAAAATCCCATAGGATAGTAATACGATGCCGCCGAGGGCATGAGAATGACAGCGCCTTTATTTTCCATCCGCGCCATATGGAACGCGCCGCGGATCAGTTCAGTCGCAAGCCCTTTCCCTCTTGCGGCAGGATGGGTGGCTACCCCGACGATGTAATCCACCGGCATCTTTGCTCCGCGGATACATATTTCATAAGGGCGGCGGTGAAGGTTGCACGCTATTTTCTCTGCTTCTTCTCCCGCCAGTACATCTTCCGGGCGGTAGAGTTCCCTGAAATACCAGCGGAACCACGGGTCGTCCTCTCTTTCAAAACAGTACGACCAAAGCGCGCGTATATCCTTTTCATCTGTCTGACTGCATTTACGTATTTTCATAACCGCCTCAGAAACAACCGCCGTCTTTTACGACAACATCATACTTTTCCGCGAAATGGTCAGGATTGTATTCCATTTTTGCCTGACGCAGACCGGGCAGCCCCATGTCTTCTTCACGATTTACAAATTCTGTTTCCGCAAATTCATGCATCAGGAAATCGCGGTTGATCACCTGATACAGTCCGCGGATATTCGGATTTGCCTTTTCAAAGAAAATATGTGCCACCCGGGGATTGACCAGATCTCCGTTCGTAAAGGCCTCTACCTTTCCATAAATGCGGATAATGGCGCCTTTTAATTTCAAAGCGTCCCAATTGGCAAAACACCGCTGCAGCGCTTCTTTTTCTTCCGCAATGTCTCCATGCCGTTCAAACCAGTCTTCGATCCCCTGCCATGCATCTTCCCTGTTTTCCGACGTGATGGACTCATATGTATAATCACCGTACTGGCGGAGAAAACCGTTCAGATGATTCTTCTTCATGCGGAGTTTCTTCCCCGACAAATTAATCATGTCTGCCGTACGGTACACATACTCCCAATTATCCCGATCCGCAGTGAATTCATATCGGTTCGGACAATGGGCCTTGATCTGTTCCAGCACCCACGGCGAAGCGGCTTTAATGATAAACGGCTTTCCCTCGCGCTCCAGACATTCATGGATAATCTCCATGCCGCGGCCGAAAGACGCCCCTTCACCGGCAAAAGGGGGCATAAAAAACGTATTCTCCCCTTCCCCCGCACGGACGAATAAGATATTCTCCTCTACCGCCCACTGCGTATGGTACGCTTCCTGCCATAAAAAAAGTGTATTGAATGAACAGTCGATCCCCTCATAATGATGGACATGAAAAAAGCTGTCGATATACTCTCTTTTTTCAATTGTAAACGGTTTGAAGTCTATGATGAACATCTCCTTAAAAAATAACAACTATATTGTAAATATTCTATCCTTTTTTATGCCTTTTGGCAAAAGCCGGAACGGACTTTATAAGCCACAACATGGCATGCTGCTGAAATCAGAAGACAGATAAACACCGGCTCCGTCATTTTTCCGGTGCAGGAAAATAAATCCGCCGCAAAAGCAGTAAACAAAAATTTTTACAAAAATAAAGAAATTCTTTCCCACTCTCATTTAAGCCTCTTTCTTGATAATGAGAAAACCGATATTATCAGAAACAGCAGATCTGGCTTTTCCCGGTTTCCCATAAAATCAAGCTTCATCGCGGCGAACATGATTTCCCCGAAACTTCATTCGCTGCGTTTTTCTTTCGATAAAAATTACACTTATTCACATTATTCACAAACTTATTCACAACTATTCACATCATGTGGATAAAAACAATCTGTTTTTTCTCTTTTCGCGATAAATCAAAGCTTTTTTCCGCCTGTCCATCCCAGACAGACACACGAACTGTGCATAACTGTGCATAACCGTTTTGCCATTCTGTAAATGAGAATGGAAAACATTCAGTATTTATCGTATATCTTTCTCACTTTCACTCTCACAGGATACCCCCGATATGCATGTGAATAACTTTCTCTCCATCTGTCCCCCTTTCTTCCAATCATCCATTTTTCTTCCCCTCTTGACAACGAATACGTGCAAAATAGAAAGAAAAAAAGCGAATAAAAGAATTCATTCCCAATCACCCCTGTATTTGTCCGCCTGCTGTGTACATAAGAAATAAAAACTTTCTAAAAGAAAAAATGATTTCCTTCCGTTCCGACATCGGCAGAAATGAAAATCATTTTCCCGTTTTGTCTCTTTCATTCCATTTTATTTGCAAACTCCCATTTCTGCCTTTTTTGTGCTAAAATATGACATGTACACGCGTCCATAGCTCAGCTGGATAGAGCAGCGGTTTCCTAAACCGTGTGTCGGGGGTTCAAATCCCTTTGGGCGCACCAGAAATGCACAGCTGCCAAAAGGCGGCTTTTTTTATTTGCCTTCAAAATGTATTTCCTATCGGGGTAAAATCCTCTTTTTCGACCCATGTCGCCGTCTGTGGAGTCTTTCAGAGAAAAAATGATATAATATATATGGTAAATACTTTATAAATACTTTTTACGGGGAGACAAATCATGGATACGGTACATATCAATTTAGGAAATGATTCTTATGATGTGATAATCGACTCAGGCATCATCGGCCGCCTGGGGAAAGAAACCGCCCCCCTGTCGGGTCACGGGCGCGCAGTCATTATCACGGAAGAAGGAATTGACGAACTGTATGGCCAGGATTTGAAACGCCAGCTGGAAAAAGAGAACCTGAACGTACAGCAGATCGTTCTTTCTTCGAGCGAAAAGAGCCGAAGCCTTTCTGTCGTGAGCCGTGTATGCGAGGCGCTGGCAGACTTCGGGTTCTGTGCAGGAGATCTGCTCATCGGCCTTGGCGGACGTGTCGTCGGCGATGTGACAGGCTTTGTTGCGGCAACTTACCGGAGAGGGACTCCCTACGTGCAGGTGCCTACTTCTCTCCTGGCACAGATCGGCAGCGCCATCGGAGGGAAAATCTCCATCGATATCAATGGAAGAAAAAATCTCATCGGTACATTCTACCAGCCCAAAGCCGTGTATGTAGATCCTGCCATGGTCCGCACGCTTCCTGCCCGTTTCTTCCATAACGGTCTCGGCGAAGCAATTAAAATCGGCTGCGTGGCAGACAAGGACCTCTTTGAAATATTTGAAAAAGCCGCCTCTGACCAGGATATCCTTCGTGTTCTTCCGGAAATCATCCGCCGCTGCATTACCATCAAGGCACACTATGTGGAAATCGATCCCGAAGACAAAGGTGAGCGCCGTATCCTTGATTTCGGGCATACACTGGGCGGCGCGGCAGAGAGATACTACCGTTTCAATGATCTCCGCCTGACCCACGGTGAAGCGACGGCGGCCGGCATGTACATGATCACGAGCGCTTCTGAAATTCTGGGACTCACCAAGCGGGGTACAGCGGAACGGATCAAGTACGTCCTCCAGTCTATCGGCCTTCCCACCAATCTTGACGTCCCCCGTGATATTCTTGTCTCCCTTCTGGAACATGGAAAAAATGTAAAAGATGAAAAAATAGAAACACCCCTCGTTCTGGAAATTGGAAAAGGATATATTTATACGGGAGAAATTGAAACCTTAAAAAAATATATACAAATGGAATAATTGCAAACCTTCGAAAGAAATACCGGGAGTAAAAACAAACTTCCGGTATTTTTTTCGCCCTGTTTCTCATAACCTGTAAAACCTGTTCTCCATGGGGTGCTATGCTATAATGCAGACAATAAAACAATCTGTCTGAAAGGTATACTATTTTAAACCGGAAACAGGAGTATAAAAATGGATTTCAGCAAAATAACTGTGGCCGTTATCGGCCTGGGTCTGATGGGCGGTTCCTTTGCCATGAGACTGAAGGAACTCGGAGCGGCAGTAATCGGCATCAATCGGACATTATCGATGGCAGAGGCCGCCCTTCGGCAGGGCATAGTGGATTCCATCGATATCAGTGACCTGAAACACGCGGACATTGTTATATTCTGCACACCTGCCAAAGCGACACTCGCCTTTGTGAAAGATCACCTGCCGGACTTCCGCTCCAACGCGATCATGACCGATATCGCCGGCGTAAAAGGAAACCTTGCCGATGATATCCGGCAAATACTGCCGCTGGGCATGGATTTCATTTCATCCCACCCTATGTGCGGACATGAAGGTGAAGGACTTTCCCGGGCGGATCCGGACATTTTCCGCGGAGCAAATTATATCCTCCTTCCCGATAAAACGAACCGCCCGGAGAGTGTGGAACTGCTCCGAAACATGGCGCTGGCTCTCGGCTGCCGCCACGTGCCGTCAATCACACCGGAAGAACACGACCGCCACATCGCCTACACCAGCGACCTGACCCACGTCCTTGCGGCGGCGCTGATAAACAGCCCTTCCCTGAAAGAAGACACAAAGTACTTTACAGGCGGATCATTCCGTGATGAAACAAGAGTAGCGGATATCAACAGCCCCCTTTGGACAGATTTATTCCTTGCCAACCGTGAAAACCTGCTTCTTGAAATCGACCGTTTCACAGAAAGCCTTTCTCAAATAAAAACAGCACTGGACAGGTCAGATAAAAATACCCTTCATGAACTTCTTGAAAAAGCAGGAAAAAGAAAACGAAACCTGACAGCCGCCGATAAAATATAATCGGACGTAAGCTGCCGGCTCCTGAAAACCGACAATTGTGAATCAGCTGCCCGCACCAATAATGGAGGATACTCGCATGCCATAGTGACTCAAACCGTAAAAGAATAGTTAGCTTGCAGCTGACAGCTCACAGCTGATAGCTTTTATCTCCTTACCGCTTTCCTCACCACGGGTACAGATCCTTCACGTTCGTTCAGAATGACGCCTTACCATGAGTGCTACTTTATCGGCAGGCCTGAAAGTGGTTAGAATCCCAGATGTACCGTCTGTTTAATGTCATTCTGAACGGGGCAAGAATGCTGTTCGGGAAAGACGGGAAACGGAACGGTGAAACGGAGTGAAGAATCTATTACACTGATGACATCTTACCGTCTTCCTCACCACGGCAGCAGATCCTTCACATTCGCTTAGGATGACGATTAACGTTTCCCTCATTATGACAGCAGATCCTTTGCTGTTGTTTCGTATGACACCTAACGGAAATCATATGCTTCGGCTTTTAACTCACAGCTAACGGCTCACAGCTCACAGCTTATAGCTGGCAGCTCACAGCTGATAGCTTTTATCTTCTTACCGCTTTCCCCACCACGAGTACAGATTTTTCGCACGGTTCTGGCAAACACACTGCCAGGAGTTCCACTTTTACCGAAAAAAAGAGCAGGCACCACCAGCAGTGCCTGCTCCTTTCTTTTTGGAAGTTCCTTACTTCTTGGCAGCGAGAGCTGCTACCTGGGCCTTCAATTCATCCAGCTCCGATCTCATCTCTTTATTTTCCGCCTGCATCTTGTCATTTTTCTCTTTCAAGTCCTTAATCTGGTTCGCCATTTCCACTTTGGAGTAACGGGTATAAACGTCGCCGCGTCCCAGTTTTACGGAAACGCCCGCATTAATCATGTTCCTGTCATCACCCATGGTCCAGCCGAGGCTCATCATCGTTCTTTCGTTCGGCCGATAGAAGAGGCCTACCGCCGCAGCGCTGGCGTTGCGGTAATTGCCGAAGCCTGCCGCGATGTCCCACTTGTCATGGGGGTCGAAGTCCAGCGGATGGAGGGCTGCCAGTGCTGCCGCCCCTGCTCCCACTTTACTGATCCGGTTGTCCAGGGTGCCCAGCTTTCCGTTCAGATTGTTGATAGTATTTCCCAGGTTGGTAATATTGGTTGTATTCTTGCCGACCTGTTTATCCAGTATGGTCAGGTTGTCTCCGGCACTGTTCTCTTTCTTCACATAGTTGCCGTCATTCTTCACATGGGTTTCATGGTACACCGTATTTCCACTGACAATCTTTGTGTTTCCGTTTTCTACTTTTCCGTCAGCTTTCACGTTGACCGTGTATTCCGTTCCGCCAAACGTATTGGGAGCTGTGTCAAGTGTCACATTTTCACCGGCTTTCACGGTGTTTCTTGTATCTTTCGTGGCCACGGTGACTTTGTTTTCTTTTCCGTCACTGCCCTTTAACGTAATGGTGGTGGTATTATCCGCGTTTTGTGTGCCGCTCATGGTATAGGTGGTATTGGTATCAATCTGTCCCGCGATGGCTGACAGGTCTACTCTGCCCGTCACTTCATTTCCGGCAGTGTCCTTTATCTTCATGGACAGTTCTTTTCCGTTAAGGGTCAGCGCATTGTTGCCACTTACCAGTGTATCATTGCCATCTGCCAGACTGCTCATGTCGACTTCATAGTTCTTAGTATCGTCATTCTGTGTGAATTTAAGTTTTTTCGTGGTCGCGTCATAGGTAGCGCCTGTCGTATAGGTGTCCTTGGCGGAAATCTTGTATGTATTTGTTGCCGTATCATGTTCAACGGTCACATTCTTGCCGGCTGTCACATTGGTCTTAGCCGCTGCCGCCGTGGCTTCCACCTTTTTCAGCTGTGCCACATTGACGGCATCGGTATCTTCACTGCCTGCTGCCACACCTGTAATCTGGCGGGTATAGCCTTTCGTCTTGTCCCCCACAGAAGCGGCACTGACAGTCGATCTCCAGGCGGCAGACGTATCGGTAGAAGCCGCCTTGGTAGAGGGGTCATAGCCGCTCACCCCCGCTGCCGTATCCGCCTTGGAGAAGGCTCCAATGGCCACACCATCTTTTACCGCCGCACTGCTTGATACGCCTATCGCCACGGCATTATCAGCATCTTTTACAGTTGCCGAGGTTCCTATAGCCACACCATAGTTTGACTTGGCTATGGCGGAATTAGCACCTATGGCCGCACCGTATTCTGAATCATCCACAGAGGAAAGAGCGCCCATCGCCATCCCATATGGTGATGTTTTAACTGCTGCCTTTGTGCCCATGGCCAAGCCATACTCCGAATTCACAGCAGAAGAAAAAGGAGACAACGCGGCAGCATAATTTGATGCCGATATATTTGAACCCCATCCCAAAGCTACTGATGTTTCACCATCCGCATTACTGTTCGCGCCGATCGCCATACCGCCATTGGTTGCTACAGCATCATTGATATTTGTCCACTTAGTATCCACAGCCATGTATTTTAAGCCGATATCCACAACGCCGTTTTCCTGCTTCAATCTGATTCCATTATCAGCACGAAGCGTTACTGCATCATTCGGCTTTATAACTTTCTTATTCCCCTCCGCACTGCCTGTATTCGTCGGAATACCGGGTTTAACTCCGACCTCCAGTGTCCAACCGGGAATCGTATCATTCCCGTTGAGGTCAATTTTCGAACCGTCAATGCCATATTTAATAGTTTTCCCATCACGGTCTACAGTCAGGCCTTTATTGGCTTCCGCTACGTCAAAGGTAATTTCCGGCGCCGTATCTCCATTAAGGGAAATCGTTTCACCAACTGTTTCTCCACCCTTCTTGATGATAAATCCCCGGCTAAGCTTAGTATCATACTTCGTATTCACCGCCTTCAACTGCGCCACATTGACGACATCGGTGTCCTGCGTGCCGGCTGCTACGTTTGTAATCTGGCGGGTGACTGCCGCACTCGTCGGAGTTGCCGCTTTACCGACAGAAACAGCAGCGGCCGTCGATTTCCACGTGCCTGTCGTATCATTGGAATGATCACCGGCAGCCGGGTCATAGCCTGCGACGCCCTTATCGACAGAGGCAATCGAATCCGCGCCGATCGCTACGCCGCCGTCTTTTTCCACATCCGTATTGTAGCCGAGCATCACCGCATTGCTTATGTTCGCCGTATGCGATTTAATCGGTACATTTTCCATCACCTTATATTTCTTTTCAAGAATAACATTGCCCGAAGCATCTTTCATCGTATACGTTTTCTCTACAGTCTTCTTTTCCGTCGCCATGGATCCAAGGATTACATTGTTTTTACCACCGTCCATATGGTGATAATCCCCAATCACTACATCAGCAGTACCATCGGATATATTATTCCCTGTCCCCATCATAGACATACGTTCCACATTCCTGCCTGTATTTCCATATCCGTTGATCGTATTATTGATGCTGGGTGTATTTGCTGTACCTGTAAGGATATTCCCGGAGCCGATGATCTGAGAATGGACAGCATAATCTGAAGTATTTCCGTTCCCCATGGTGACCACAGAGCCGCCGCCGGTCGACATGGCCAGTCCCATCGCTTTCCTGAGCTCATCATGGCCCAGCGGTCCCTCTCCTATAGCATACCTCTGTCCTCCTCCAAATATGGCATCACCCCAATGCTCGTTCATACTGTTTCCATCTTCATCGGTCGGCGCCGTCCCGAAAGAATGTGTAACGCTATTGCCCGCGCCGAAAACGAGTGCCCCATTGGCGCCTTCTGTTTTGTTCAGGGTACCGACGACAGTGTTTGCCATCCCATCATTCTGGTCCGCCTTATTTGACGCTACGGTATTAAGACCGCCATAGACAGAAGCCAGATAGCCGTCATGGCCGGAGCCTGCCTCCACAATGGATTTGATCCCTGTCACGGTCTCCTGCCAGCCATAAGCTTTTGCCCCATGGCCAAGAGCCACATTCATTCCGCCGCCGTCTCTGGTCCCGCTCTGGGCATGATACCCGACAACGACACTGGCATGTTTCTGCTGGATATCGGAATCGGCCTTTTCTTCCGGTGTCATGGAACCGATAACGACGGATTCTTTAATCGCTGATAATTTCTGGTTATCCCCGATCACGATAGACGAGGTGGGATTGACCGCTTTATTATTATTCCCGATGACGGTCAGGCTCTCATGCCCTGTCATATAGGTACCGTTGCCGGAAATATCATTTCCTTTGCCGATCACAAGGTCGGACACATTCTTCGTCCTTTCTTCCTGGTGCCCGGAAACCGTACCGGCATTTCTATCGGTAATCTTATTGCTGTCCCCGATGACGGTCTGGCTCTTGCTGTTCTTGACGGTATTCTGAGAGCCGCTGATTGTAACATTCATTCCTTGTGAAACGGTATTTCCGTCGCCGGTAACAAAGACATGGCTTCCCCATTTGCCGATGTACTTACCCAGAGGCTTGCCATCCGCCATCGCCTGCGCCAATTCCTGCTGCTCCGAAGCAGAGAGTTGTCCGAACTGATAAGAATCGGACACATGGTTAAACGCGCCGGTCACGAAAGCGCCATTGGACTCCTGTATCGTATTGTTGCTTCCGAGTATACCGTCATTAGAGCCGGCATGGTCTTTCGTGCCGCCTTTATCAATATTTTCCGTACCGATAATAATGCTGCTGTTCCCTTTGGAAGCCCCCCGTTTTGATGCATCAGGAATCAGGCCGGATGATTCGCCGATAACGATACTTCCGGAACCGTTGGACTGGGCATTGAAACCCATGGCAACCGCACTATTTGCCGTCGCCTCTGCATTTGCTCCAATCGCAATGGCTCCGGTCTCTTTTGCCCCATCGTTGTTATAATTGACTGATGATGCATTTCCGCCTTTCACGGATACGAAATGAATGCTGCCCGTACCTCCGGCAATAGCTTTCAGCTGCGCCACATTGACTGCATCGGTGTCATTCGTGCCGGCTGCCACACCGGTAATCTGCCTTGTAGCAGTACTGCCATTACCAACAGATACCGCTGCATGCGTCGCTTTCCATGCGGCTGATGTATTTGTAGAAGCTAATTTGGTAGACGGATCATATCCCGCAATATCCTTGTCAACAGAGGCAACGGAATCCGCACCGATCGCTACGCCGCCGTCTTTTTCCGCATTGGCTTCCGAGCCGAGTATAACCGCCTTGCTGGCAGTTGTAGTAATACCGCCGGCAGAAGAACCCATCACAATCGTATCTTTTGCATTGGAAATCGTGCGGTTCGTACCGATAACAGTTACACCGCTTACATTGGTACCTGTATTTTTATAACCGTTCAGTAAATTGTAAGCAGCCTTTTCCGCTGCGGTTCCTGTCAGGGTATTTCCCACCCCGACCAGCTGGGAGCGGTATGCATAGTCCGCTTTATTTCCGCCGCCGACAGCAAGAACGGCGCCGCCGGAATCATTTCTCCGTATATCCTCCCTGAGTTTTTCCGCCAATTCCTTGGGATTGTTGAGCCCCAAAAACGACATGGGATTTGCTATATTGTCCACTGAATTGGTCACTTCATTGCCCGCGCCGAAAACCAAGGTACCGTTTGCGTTATGGGTCCGATTGGCAGTCCCTACGACCGCATTGGCGATTCCCGATACACTGCTGCCCGCCGTTTTTGATTCAATGCTGTTAAAGGATCCGTTGATGACCGCGCCGAAATTCTGGGCGGCAGATCCCTGGTTCGCATTTCCGTCATACGCATTCGTCATAATGGAGTAGGCGCCGGTCGTCGTCGCAAACGCACCGGCAGAATAACTGTTCAGCCCGACAGTGGTCGCGCCTACCAAGACGGACAGTTTGCGCTTTTCATCATCCGTATTGGAATTTACCGTGGTATCTCCCAAGGCGCCGACATACTTATGGTCGCCGATCATCAGACTGCCGCTGCGGGCATAGGTATTCTGACCGATGGCAATCCCTGCCGGCAGCAAGTGATCCGTACGGAGCGGATCCGTCGAATGCATCCCGAAACGGAATATTTTATCCTGCATTCCCCACATATTTTCTACAAAAGCATTTTTGCCGATAGCAACACTGCCTTCCTGCATGACATAATCATCAATCTGGGCGTGATCTCCTATCGCAATGGCACCGTTTTTCGTACTGTTATTTCTTAGATCAGTACCATTCCCGATTTTAATATTCTGGTTGCCCGGTTCTACAAACGTATTGACCCCGTCAAGCGCCGCAGATACAGGGCTTACAGAAATCCCGGTCAATAAAAAAGCCGCCAAAACTGCTGCCAGCGTGTTTTTAGAGACTCTCACTCCCCCGCTTTTTCTCGCTGTGCCCGCAATTTCTGAAACGACGACATAACTGTTCTTCACTCGACTCCAAATGACTTTGTAGATGTGATTCATGTTTTCCTCCCATAAAAAAACAATATAATTTAGAAACGCAATAAAAAGAAGCACCATCCCCATGCTGCCGATACTGCCTTCATACCACCTCTCCCCATAACACTTCATTTGCCTGAAAAGCAGGATATAGAATCCGTAAACAGGAAAATTCCTACCGGTTTCTCCCGCTCTTCTTTCAACACTTATTTTATTAAACAACCTCTGTTCTCATTATAACAAAAGATTTATCTTATTTCTATATAATATATACTGTTTTACGAATACCTTTATTCACACTGCTTTCTCATCCACGGCAGAAAATCCTTTGCTGATGTTTCGTATGACACCTAATGGAAATCATATGCTTCGGCTTTTAACTCACAGCTCACAGCTAACGGTTAACAGCTCACAGCTCACAGCTGATAGCTGATAGCTTTTATTTTCTTACCGTCCGTCATCACTCAGAACGGGGGCAGAAAAAGAATCTTCATTCTATTCTTTTGCGTCATTCCCCCAAGCCAGTATCCTCCGTCCGGCTTCACCGGCCACCTCCTTATAAACAAGGAGGCTTACCCAATCCCTATTCTTCCCGTTAGAATCCCTTTCCTTAACACTGTAGCAAATCCTTTGTTGGCGCTTTGAATGACGCCTTACCGTCTCCGGTCATTCTGAACGGAGGCAAGAATGCTTTGTAGGAAAACGGGAAACAAAACGATGAATCGGAGTGAAGAATCTATGACTCGGATGACATCTTACCGTCTTCCTCACTACGGTAATAGATCCTTCGCTGCCGCTCAGGATGACGCCTAACGTTCTTCGTCATTATGACACTTTCCGTTTCCCTCATTATGCAGCAGATCCTTTGCTGTTGTTTCGTATGACACCTAATGGAAATCATATGCTTCGGCTTTTAACTCACAGCTAACGGTTAACAGCTCACAGCTCGCAGCTAACGGCTAACAGTTTACAGTTTACAGCTTACAGCTCACAGCTAACGGCTAACAGCTAATAGCTATTACCCTTTTTGCCGGCCGCTCCTGTCATCTGATATCTGATTTGTTTATAGGTGGCGATGGCTTTTTCAAATTCCGCTTTTACAGCGGCAGGCAGGTTTTGGGATACGGTTTCGCTTTTCACCATCTTTTCCAAATCCCTGTCGGCACAGATGCTTTCCGCCGGCAGGTCCGCTTCTTTGGCAAGCCGCGCTCTTACTTTTTTCAGATAGAGGAAAAACGCTCTTGTTTCTATGTCTATGGATGCCGTCTGTCCAGCCTGAATCGTTTCCTTTCGTACCGCTGTGATTTTCCCTTTCCGTCCGCGGACGGGTTTTGCCGTTTTGGGAATGACATGTTCTCTTTTTTCCGGCATTTTACTTTCTGTTTTTGAGGAAATACGGCTCCGTTCCGGATGGAGGGCCTGTAAAAAGACTGCCGCGTATTTATCCGCTTTTTTCGGGCCGATGCCTTTCACACCGCGGAATTCTTCTTCGGTTGCCGGGCGGGTTTCTGCGACCCGCTGGAGGACTGTATCGGAAAGAATTTGTGATGCCGACAGATTTTCTTTTTTTGCCAAAGAGCGGCGGAGCCGTTCGAGTTTCTCATATATGTTTTTTTCTTCTCTCTTGTTTTTTCCCCTTATTTCTTCCGCTCCGCTGAATTCTCCAAGCGCCGCAAGGAAACGTTCTCCATACTTCTTTAATTTGAAAGCGCCGATGCCGTGGACTTCCGCCATTTCTTCTTCTGTCCGCGGGAGGCGGGACACCATATCTTCCAGGGTGGCATCGGAGAATACGACAAAAGGCGGGACGTGTTCTTCCCGGGCAATGGCAAGTCGGAGTCCGCGAAGTTTTTCAAAGATACCGCTTTTTGTTTCTGAAAGGATGGCTTTCTTTTCCACCGCCACAGACGCCATGACGTCTTCCGCACCGAAAGCAAAACCCAGTACCGGCGCTTTTCTTTCGAGAACAATTTCCGCTTTTTCCGTAAGATGCAGCAGGGGAGATTCGCCGCCGTCACGTTTGAGGTAACCGTCAGCGATGAGGAAATGGATGGCGGTTCTCAAATGTTTGATTTTCGCGAAGGACAGTCTGCCGTAGGTGGGAAGGCTGTCCAGGTTCCGTTCCCTGATCATTTTTGTGCGGCTTCCTTTAAGGATATCCGCCACCACGCCGGCGCCATACCGTTCCTTGAGAGATCTGACGGTTCGGAAAATGAGAACCGCCTCGTCGGTGATATCCACCTTTCCTCTTCCGCTTTCGCAGTTCCCGCAGCGGCCGCAGGTCTCATCAGCAGTCTCGCCGAAGTAATTTAAGATGTAATTCCGCAGGCAGCCTGTGGTGCTGCAATAGCCGTCCATGGCATAAAGGCGGTCATAGTCCATCCGTTTCTGGCCGTCCGTCTGGTTTCCCGATTCGATGAGGTAGCGCTGTATGCCCGCGTCCTGCCCGCTGTAAAGGAGGATGCATTCCGCTTTCACGCCGTCACGTCCTGCCCGCCCCGCTTCCTGATAATAGGCTTCCATGCTTTTGGGCATCTGGTAGTGGAGGACGTAGCGCACGTTGCTCTTGTCGATACCCATGCCGAAAGCGTTTGTCGCCACCATGACATGGATGCGGTCGAAGGAAAAATCTTCCTGCCCTTTCTTCCGCGCGCCATCTTCCATGCCCGCGTGGTACCGCCCCGCTTTTATTTTCCGGCTTGCGAGCATTTCATAAATTTCGTCCACTGCTTTCCTGGTGGCGCAGTAAATGATGCCGCTTTCTTTTCCGTGGTTCTGCACATAGCGGAGAATGAAATCTTTCCGGTCCGCGCCGTGGATGACACGGAAGGACAGGTTCGGCCGGTCCAGTCCCGTACGGAAAACGGCTGCTTTCCCCAGGCCGAGGCTTCGTTTCATATCTTCTTCCACCAAGGAGGTCGCCGTAGCGGTGAAAGCGGTGACTACGGGTTTTGCGGGAAGCGTATCGATAAAGGTTTTTATTTTCCGGTAACTCGGACGGAAATCATGGCCCCACTGGGAAACGCAGTGTGCTTCGTCAATGACGACCATGGACAGGGGTACTTTGGACAGGCAGTCGGTGAAATAGGTGGGTTCCAGTTTTTCCGGCGCCATGTAAAGCAGCTTCAGACGCCCCCGGAACAAATCGCGGAGCCGCTCGATAGATTCGTCAAAAGGCACGGTGGAGTTTACATAGGACGCGGAAATCCCCTGCTCTGCAAGCGCTTCCACCTGGTCTTTCATGAGAGAAATCAAAGGAGAAATAATAATCGTACCGTGGGGAAAGAGGAGGGCGGGAATCTGGAAGCAGACCGACTTTCCCGCGCCGGTGGGCATGACAGCCAGCACATCCCTGCCCGACAGAATGGTTTTGATGACATCTTCCTGCATAGGCCGGAATGTATCATAACCGAAATATTTTTTTAAAAGTTCCGCCGGTTCCATCGTTTCCTCCTTTCTTCAAATACTTTTCTATTATACCAGTTATTTCCCCAAAAGCGGCAAAATAAAAAGGACCGCAGCGGTCCCTTTGTTTCTTTATTTCAAAGCATATCTTTCTTCCACAGCACCAGCGCCGATACGAGGGTCAGCACGAGACCGAGAAGGGTGACCGCAGCAAATCCGATCTCGCTTGATTCCCACGGCACGGGCACATTAATACCCCAAAGGCTGAATATCAAAGTGGGCACGGCAAGAAGGATCGTCACCGAGGTGAGGAATTTCATAATCTGTGACAGACGGTTGGAAATAATCGAGGAGAAGGAGTCCATCATGGACATCAGGATGTTCGTGTAAATTTCCACCATTTCCAAAGCCTGCTTATTTTCAATGATGACGTCTTCCAGAAGATCCTCATCTTCTTCGTACATTTTCAGGAGTGTATGGATGGGACTGTTGCGAAGACGCATGAGGCGCTCCATGACGTTTTCATTCGCATGAAGGGCGAAGTTGAAGTAGGTCAGAGATTTCTGCAGTTCCAGCATGCGGAAGAGTTCTTTGTTCTGCAAAGATTTCCGCACCTGTGTTTCGATGCCGTCCGTCTTTTTATAAATCTGCTGCAGGAAGTACAGGAAGGACGACGATGCGGTAGACAGTATCTGGAAAAGGAATCTTGTCTTTTTATAGGTTTGGAAAGAGGGATAATTATTATTTATAAACTTCTGGATCACTGTATTATTCTCAAGACACACGGTGACAAATACCTTGTCTGTAATAAAAATCCCCAGCGGCAGTGCATCGTAAGCATCTGTTTCAAGGACGACAGGCGTATTTACAACGACAAAAATAAAATCATCTTCCAATTCTACGTGGGAACGTTCTTCGCGGTCAAGAGCGGTTTGGAGGGAATCAACAGGAATACCGGTAAGCTCATTCAGCTTTTCCAGCTCCGCCGCATCAGGAGCCGCACAATTGATCCACGACCCTTTTTCCATCTCCTCAAAAGCAACGGAACAAAGTCTGTGATTTTCATCATGTTTATAAGCGGTAAGCATCGGGCTCCCTCCTTTCCATATAAAAGGAAATACCGTCTTCCCCTGTATTTCCATAATAATCCTACTCTTTAATATAGTGACAAAGGGGAAATATGTCAATCAGAAAGTAAGAAACTCTTTTCATCCATCATAAAAGCGCACGGGTCCGGCCCGCACGCTTTCACCTTTTCTTTCAGATTTCTTTTTAAGGCTGCGCTTTCTTTCCGGTCACCAGCATCTGGACGATACCGACAGCAAAACCTGCGGCAAAGAAGCATATCCAGCCCATGCTGTATTCCGCCAGCGGGAGAGCCGCGAGCACCGGTTCTACGGCACCCAAATTCAGACCGAATCCGTGAAGTCCGTCACAAAGGGCGGGAACAGCGGTAAACAAAGTTGTCCATACATATACGCAGCGGCGGCCGTTAAAAAACTTGTGGAGGAACGCCAGCGCAATAAGGGAAATGGACATGGGATACAGGAAAAGAAGTACGGGAACAGCATTCTTGATAATCGTCGTCAGACCGAAGAGCGCCACGAAGAAGCAGACAACGACCATAACGGTAACAAAGGTTTTTGAAGAAATTTTCGGAAGAAGCAGGTTAAAATAGGCCGCGCAGGAAGCCGCCAGACCGATACTGGTGGTCAGACAGGCAAAGATAACGATCACTCCCAGAATGCCTCCGCCGGCGGCACCAAAGTAGTGGAGCGCCGTTTTTACGAGGACGGGAGCGCCGTTTTCCTGCACACCGATGAGGGATACGGAACTGGCACCGATATAGCAGAGCGCCGCATAAATAACCGCCATGAAAAATGTGGAAATCAGACCGGACCGGAGCGTGTCTTTCGTAATCTGCGCTTCGGAGACCGCACCGTACATCTTGACCGATTCCACAACGATAATACCGAAGACGAGAGCAGCAAGGCCGTCCATTGTATTATACCCGTCAACGATCCCCTGCCCGAAAGCTTTCACACCGGTGTCATAAGCGGCTGCCGGTGCCTGCCAGCTTCCCATGGGCGAGGCAACGGCACTGATAATCAAAAGGAAAAGGAATACCAGAAGGACGGGAGTCATGAACTTGCCGACACGGGATACCAGCTTGGACGGTGAAATCGCAAGCCACCAGGTAATGATAAAAAACACCGCGGCAAAAATATACAGCCCTACGCTCCGCATTTCAGGAGGCAGGTACTGCGCCACAGCAATCTCATAAGCCACCGTCGCCGTACGGGGAGCCGCAAAAAACGGCCCGATGGTCAGGTACAGCGCCGTGCAGAAGAAAATGCTGTACGCCGGATGAATACGCCCCGCCAGTTCACGGAGATTCACACCGGAGTAGCAAATGGCAAGAACACCCAAAAGCGGAAGACCTACGCCTGTCATCAAAAAGCCGATTGTCGCGGGAATCGTATTTACCCCCGCGTTCTGCCCCATGAAGACCGGAAATATCAAATTTCCCGCCCCGAAAAATAATGCGAACAGCATGAGCCCGATCGCGATAAATGCGTTGTTCGTCTTTTCCCCCATAAAAATCTTCCTTTCTGCTATACTCCAAAACACCCGGGAATTGCAACCGCTCCCTCAAGTAGATACACACTTTGTGTGCTATGTACGCAACATTATATCACACTTTCTGCTAATTATTAACCACTTTTTCAATATTTCCCCGTCTGCCTTTCGACGGCCGCTCTTCCGTAAAAGACATGCTTTTCCTTGACCGTCCTGTTTTTCAAGATTATGATAAACATATAATATATAAGGAATAATAAAGGAGAATCCCTATGAACATAAAAGAAGAAGCGGCAAAAATGAAACTGGCATCGCCCCTGATGGCCTCCGCATCCGCAGAAAAAAGAAATTCCGCGCTCCTTCACATGATTGAAAATCTGGAAGCAGGAAAAGAAAAAATATTTGCCGCCAACGGGATCGATCTTGCCGCGGCAAAAGCATCCGGACTCGCTCCTGCCGTCATGAAACGGCTGGCATTCGATGAAGGGAAACTGGCGGACAGCATCAGCGGCATCCGGCAGATCATTTCCCTTCCCGATCCCGTGGGAAAAGTCACTCTTGCCCGCCAGCTTGATGAAGGGCTCCGCCTTTACCGCGTCACCTGTCCCATCGGCGTCATTGCCATGATCTTTGAAGCGCGCCCCGACGCCATGATCCAGATTTCCTCCCTCGCGGTGAAAAGCGGAAACTGTGCCATTCTGAAGGGTGGAAAAGAGACGAAAGAAACGAACCGCGTCCTTTTTTCCCTCCTCCATGAAGCCGTCACCGACGCGGATCTTCCATCTGAAGCCTTGTTCCAGGCGGAACAGCACAGCGAAATAGATGAGCTCCTCACCTGCCGCGAATCGGTAGACCTCATCATTCCGCGGGGCTCGAACGCTTTTGTCCAGCACATCATGAGCCGTACAAGCATCCCCGTCATGGGGCATGCCGACGGTATCTGCCACATCTATGTAGACAAAGATTATGACATGGCGAAAGCCATCCCCATCGTCATTGACGCGAAGACCCAGTACACCGCCGCGTGCAATGCCGCAGAAACGCTCCTTGTCCACAGGGATATCGCCAAAGACTTTCTGCCCGTATTGGAAAAAGCCGCCGGAGAAAAACACATCCGTCTCCGCGGCACAAAAGAAGCAGGAGAAATTATCCCCCTAGATATCATCGAAGACGATGACTTCCGCCATGAATACCTCGATCTCGTCCTTGCTGTGAAAATTGTCTCCGGCGTGGATGAAGCCGTCAATCACATCAACAGGTACGGCTCCCATCACACCGATGCCATCATCACGGAAAATATCAATACCGCCGCGCGGTTCATGCAGCTTGTCGACTCGGCAGGCGTTTACCAGAACGCGTCCACCCGCTTTGCCGACGGGTTCCGGTACGGCTTCGGCGCGGAAGTGGGCATTTCTACAGGCAAGCTCCATGCCAGGGGGCCCGTCGGATTGGAAGGGCTCCTGTCATACAAGTACAAGCTTTTCGGCAAAGGCCATATCGTTGAAGACTATGCCTGCCATAAAAAAGATTTCCATTTCAAAGAATTGTAACTTTGGGCGAGGTCTTCATGATCGACTTTTTCCTCCGTCACCAATCCGCTTTACGGCGGCTTTCTTTCCTGCTGCTTGCCGCCGTCCTGGGGCTTCTCCTCATCGCCCAAATCACCGCTTTTGCGGCCGCCCGCATTTTCAGCTATGCCATGAACAGGCAGCATATGCTCCGGGGACATATTTCCGTTGAAAAAATCTCCGCCGACATCGCAGGCTATGTTTCTTTCGAAAACCTGCTCTGGACGGACGACCACGGCGTCCCCATCCTCTTTGTGCCCGAAGGGAAAATAAAAGTGCGTCCGGAAGATATCCTCCGGGGCAAACTGCGAGCCACCGCCATTTCCGAGATACGGCTCCGCAATGCTTCCGCAGCGCTCCAGTTTGACAAGAATATGGATGTCGACCTTATCAATAAAACGGCCGCTGAATCCGAACCGGCAGAGGAACGCACAAAAACTCTCCACGAGAAAATCGTCAACTTCAAACGGAACGGACAGAAAATGAAAATGAATATCCACCTGGAAAACTGCCAGCTGGAAGCTTTCTATGAAAACAGGCACTTCCTTCTTTCCCATGTGGACATGCACCTGAATATCGACACCGACGATTCTCTTTTTGTCGACCTGTCCTCCGGCAAATTCGGCGGTACCGCTATCGGCGACAGCGTGAAGCTTTATGGCGACATCGATATGAAAAGCGATGAACACACCATTGCCATGAATGTATCTTTTTACGGTGTCGATCCGGCATCTCTGGGACTGGGAAACAATATCCACGACAAGCTTACTCTCATCGCCGAAGCGGGCGGCCCCGTCGCTTCCCCGAAAGCGGAAGGGAAAATCACTATGGAGCAGCTCCATATCCCTGCCCTTTCTTTCTCTCATCTGGACGGCCATGTTTTCTACCACCATGGGAAAATGAAATTCACCGATGTCACGGGACGTGTCTACGGCGGCACAGTCAAAGCATCGGGAAACTATGACATAGACACAAGGGCCTACAACATCCACCTGGCAGGCAAAAAGCTGGATTCCCGCTATCCCGCGAAAGACGCTGCCATTTTCTGCTACGTCGATTTAGAAGGCGACATCCGCTGTGACGGAAACCCCAAAGAGATCATCTCCGAAGGCACCTTTACCTCCGGCAGCGGTTATTACAAACTGATTCCTTTCAAAAAGATACAGGGTGCTTTCCACAACAGAGGAAAAGAGCTGGACTTCTATGACGTATCCATAGAGACCGCCCTCGGCACCTTTTCCACCGACGCTTTCCACATCAGGAACGGCAAACTCCAGCTGGGCGACATCACCCTCACCAATGACAGGGGGGAGGAAACCGATGTAAAAGGCGCCATGGAGCATGCGGAAAACACTTTCCGGCAAATAGGACAGGATATAAAGGAAATAAAAGAACAGATCGGCGGATTGAAACCGTAAGGACGGTTTCCCCTTTCCCGCTCTTTTCCGCTTTACGCGCCTAGGCAAAGCGAGCCGCTTATTTTCACGGCAAAACGCAGAAAGAATTCTTTGCCACTCAATACCGTACCTGCGTAACCGCCATAAAAATTCACCCATAATAAAAATTCCTGCAAGAAAGATTTTCCTTCTTACAGGAGTTTTTATCTTTTATCTTTTAAACTTCACCTATGATCGGTTTCTTTTCCGCCACACCCACTTTTCTCGGATAGGTTTTGGGAGACGGCGCGGTTTTCCTGAAGTAGAGAATCGTCCTTTTCTCTCCCGTAGGGAGCTCCAATTCTTTTCTTTCCATGAGCTCCGCTTTCAATTCTTTCAAGATCTTTCCCGACTGTCTGAGTTCCTCGTCGGCACCGGGTCCTTTCATAGCTGCGAAAATACCGCCTTCCTTCACAAAGGGGATACCCCATTCGGCAATGACAGGAAGCATCTTTACCGCTCTTGCCGTCACCATATCAAAGGTTTCCCTTGTCTTCCTCCGCCGGCCGCCTTCTTCGGCACGAATATGGAGAATCTTTATATTTTTAATCCCCAGCTTTGCCGCGGCATTCTCTATAAATACAAGTTTTTTTAAGACAGAATCCACCAGCACCACCTGCATATCCGGCCGCAGGATGGCCAGCGGAATTCCCGGAAACCCGGCGCCTGTCCCCAAATCCAGCATACGCCCGTTCTTCGGAAAATATTTCTCCTCATACACGGTCAGCGAATCATAAATATTTTTGACCAGGCTTTCTTCTGCATCTTTGATTCCCGTTAAATTCATTTTCCTGCTCATGGCAATCACCATGGCATTGTACTCTGCCATTCTTCTTACAGCGTCCTCATCCGCTGCCAGGCCGAGCGTTTCCACTATTTCCCTGACGGTCATCATGTCTCCCTTGTGCGGCATACATCTCAAAAATAATTTTTTTTATCAGTATAACAGATTTCACGAAAAGAAAGCCATCCGCTGCTTTCCCATGCATAAAAAAAGAGACATGGGGAAAGCGGATGCTCCCTGTCTCTTCTTTCAGACAATTACTGTTTCTTCCTTTTCAGGAAAAAACCGCCTGCCGTCAGCGCGATGCCGATCCCTGCAAGAAAATTCCCTGCCATATGGATCATAAGCTCCCTTTGGTTATTGCCTGAAATAGCGGCGGCAGCTTCCTGCGCATTTTTCGCATTTCTGGCAATTTCCAGATTGGCGGCGCTTTGATCCGGATTAAACAGCAGGATACCGACTCCCACCACCAGTAGTACAATCCCTACAATCAGCATGTTTTTTGGATTACGCATAATACCCTCCTTTTAATTTTTTATTATTATACCATACTCACGCTTCATGTCATAAAGTTTTTTAAGAACCTGATAAGAAAATTAATAAATTTTAAAATAGCTTTCTTCCGCCCTTTAATGATATAATGAAACCGTTTGTGGGAGATCATACTATAGAAACGATTTTATTTACAATAGGAGGCGATTTTAGTGGATTACACCCCCCATCTGACAAAACGAATCGGTTTATTTTTATTGGTACTGGCAGCGGCGATTATGATGCTGACAGGCTGCGGCGGAGGCGGCTCTTCTTCCGGCGGTGGAAAAGAGACGTCTGCAAAGCCGACAAGCCAGCTGGAAAAAATCAGCAGCTATGTAAAAGCTACCAACGGTTTCAACGGCCACAATGTAAGATTTGCCTTTTCCATTGATGAAGTCCTGGCGAAGATGAAAGCCGGTGAGGATCTGGACTTTGCCAGCTTCCCCGCTTATAACAGCCTGAAAGAAAACTTGACGAAAGCCAAAACGGAAAGCAGCGGTTTCTCCGATATTGACGAAAGCACGACAGCCGTACTTAAGGTATTGGATGAAATGGTTCCCCTGACCAGCAAAATGGAATCTTACTATACATCCAAGGAATATACCACAGACGGCAATCAGAAAGGCCGCGAAATGGTCGCCTCTTATTTGAAACTCTATGACCAGTTCAACACGGAATACAGCAAACTTGACAGTGCCATCAGCCAGCACAATTCTGAACTCCGCGACCTTCTGATAGAAGAAATGAAGAAGGACAATAAAGTCATGGCAGCCACTTATATGGAAATCGGCCGCGACATGAGACGGGCTCTGGAAGCTATCGATCCGGAAGATCCTGCCAAGACAGATAAGGCGCAGATAGAAAAACTGCTGGGACAGGTAAAGGAAAATATGGAAAAACTCAAACCGGCGGAAGACGTCTCCGGTGTAAAATCTTTCAAAAGCTCTGCTGAACGCGCCATCGGAAGGATCCGTACCTATCTGGCAGGGGGCGGCGGCAATGACGCCTTCAATGACATGGTAGAAGCCTACAACGATTTCATCCGTGACAGTAACAGAATAGACGCAAGCGAACTGGATAATAAAAAGAAATAAAAAAAAGATTCTCCCAGCAAAAAATCCCCTTTTCTCAAAGAAGGGGATTTTTTGCTTCCTTATTTACATGCTCATCAGCCGGTCAAAAATAGGAATACCGGATCAAAGCCCCGACAGTCCCCAGCCATAAAACAGCCATAATAACCTTAGCCCACAGATGTATATACAAAGGGCCGTCATGCCGGCGGAAATAAAGAAAATGGATGATCCAATAGATAAACAAAAAACAAAAGAAAGCACTGCTGAATCTAAACATATAAACGGCTCTGCCGGTGCCGCTCATCATCAATGTAACAGATGCAAAAATAATAAAGACGGAAAATGCGGTCATCAAACTCCCGATCCCATATAACTGCCACTTTTCTCCTCTTTTCCAGGGTCTTTCTTTGAAAGGCATGTACCGCATATTCCCTCTGAGAAGATATTTATACTTTCGGTTTTTCTTATCCCACGTGCCCAGCCCTATAAGCAGGGAAGGAAGAATACAAAGCCAAAAACCGAGCCCGAAAAAAGTGGCAGCTTCTTCCGCCAGCTGATCCATCCGCACCGTAGACCATATATCCGGATTGATTGCCGTCAGCATCAGGGGAATAACGATAATCCCAAAAAGGAACCAGTAGGCGAGATACCGCAGGCAGCCGGCCGCGCCCCTGTATTTCTCCCAATTTTTTATAAATTCTTTCTCTGTTTCCATAAATCCTAACATGATCATCCCGTATCCTTTCATATTTTCACAATCAACTTTCCATGAAGCAGTACGCGGCTTTCCCCGTCGGAAAGGTTCCTATTCACCTAAAAGCTGACTTTCCTTTTCCCGCATCCGGTTTCCGCCTGCCGTTTTTATTTCCGCTACCTGTCATAATGTTTGAAATGATCGCGTTTTATTATGTAAAATACAAAATACATCAGCGCAATGGAAAGCAGTCCGGATTCCCAGCCTATGGAGGCAAAACTCTCTTCAAGAACGATCCGGCATTCCTCCATGCTGTGCCCGTCCAGCATATAATTGAAGCACAGCAGCCCCAAAAGAGCCATAACTGTATTTACGGATACAGACCCCATCATTTTTACTTTTTCTTTCCAAGCCGCATTTTTCCCACCTTTTTCAAAAAAGCGGAGAAGAAAAATGGAATACACGGCAGGCACAATAACCAGAAGAAATCCGGCACCCCGATAAGTATGGGTGCGGCCGCTCCATAGCGCTTCCTGTAAAACAGTCCTGACAACCATGCTTTCCCGGCTTGCCAGAAAAACACCTGCCAGGATTCCATAGGCCAGCACCAGTCCCAACATGTACGACAAGACTCTGCTTCCCAATGTATCCAGGTACAGTCTTTTAAAGGCAAACAGCACCAAGCCATACATCAGAAGCCCGCTGTAAAATATCCATGAAGCCGTTTCTCCATTCATGCCCTTTCCTCTTTCTAATAAAATAAATTTCCGCCGCAGGACGAGACCTTTTACCCATTTACAGCAGCACTTCCCCGCTACCTTTTTACAGCTGACCTTCAGTTTCTTATCCCGACCCTAAAATTTTTTCCGCCGCTTCCTGCAAATTATTATACACTTCTATCTGCCGCCTGTGTTCTTCCCAGGGCGGGAGCAGGTCGGGAATCATGACGGCTTTCATTCCCGCGCGCAATGCGCCTTCGATGCCGTGGGGACTGTCTTCAAAAACGGTACATTCTCCCGGAGGAATACCGATCCGCTTTGCCGCCAGAAGAAATATATCAGGCGCCGGTTTCCCTCTTTCCACTTCATCACCACTCACAATAGCATCGAAACAGTTCTCCATTCCCGCGTTTTTCAGATTATTTTCTATCTGCCGGAGCGGACTGCTGCTGGCCACCGCGGTTTTGATGCCAAGCATGCGGCAGCGTCCGAGTATTTCCACCGCTCCCGTTTTGACAGGTATATTCTTATCCAGATGGCGCAAAACCCTTTCTTTGCAGTCTTTTTGAATTTCTCCGCCATCCTCCGTATGGTAGTATTTTTCCAAAATGCGGTTCATCATTTCTCCGCTCGTCCCTGTGATTTCTGCAGTGAAACTGTCCGCAAGGACAATCCCCCGCTCCGCCGCGATGGCTTTCCAGTAATTTTGAAAAATCCGTTCCGTGTCAAACAGAAGCCCGTCCATGTCGAAAATGCAGCAGCCTGCCATGATTTCCTCCTTCCCTTTGTTTGTCATCGCATATCACATTCTGTGCTTTTCACCATAAAAACCGTGACAGTCACCCGCCACGGTTCTTATAAATGATAGAAATCATTTTATGACGGTCACGCGTCCCTGTTCTTTTTCATACGTTGCAGGAACCGTTCCTTTCAATTCTTCTTTGAGATAGTTTTCCACCGCTTCCGTATCCACATAGCCGATGGCCTGAATGTCCACAGCCCCCTGTTCTGTCAGTTTCCCATAAGCATCTCCGCCGCGGCAGATAAACTCTGTCGTAACAAGGGCGTAAACCTTATCCGCATCAAACGGTTTTCCGCCGACTTCATGGATAGTGACACGGCTTCCCGGCTTGGCGGGCGCAAAGTAGGTGGATTTTTCATACTGCTTCCCGTTTTCATAAGGCACTTTCGTATTCACAGTGTAGCGGATTCCCGACACCTGGGGGAAAGCGCCGATCTGGGACGGAAGGGAACAGGTCGCGGCCTCTATGATTTCCAGGAGCGTTTCGCCCTTAATTTTCATCACATAAAGCTGGTTATTGTAAGGGAGCACACCGGAAATATTTCCTACAGTAATGTTTCCTTTTTCAATAGACTGGCGCAGACTGCCGCCGTTAAACAGACATCCGTCCACATTGACGCCTGATGCCGCCATTGCTTTCCGGGCCTGCCAAAGGTAAGCATCCCCCACGAAGTCTCCCAGGTTCGTTTCATCCGTACGCACACCGGGGTCGCGGCTGCCATTCAAAAGCAACGGCGTTTCCCCCAGCTTCAACGCCATCGCGTCGTCCACTTCCCGCTGTGTCTTGTCTACCAGTTCTTTGACGACGGGATCTTCTTCATTAAAATCGCCATACTTGCAGAAATTCTCCGTCCATTTATTATCCATGTGGGTAATGACGCCGATATTTTTCGTATAGTGCCCTGTCTCTGCAAGCAGCGCCCCATTGATATATTTATTCTTTGCCGTATGATCATGTCCGTCGATAAAAATATCAATGCCATCTACATTCATGAGAATATCATCAGAACGGTGCCCCCTATTGGCATCTTCACTGCCCAGATGTCCAACTGCCACGATGAGGTCGCATTTATCCTGCTCTTTTAATTTCTTCACCAGATTCTGTGTAACGGCAATCGTCGCCTTATCGTCCAGGAATTTCAAACCATATACATTTTTCGGATTCGTAGTCACCACGGTTTCCGGTGTAGTGAGACCGATAATTCCGATCTTCACATCCCCCTTTTTGTATATGACAGAATCTTTGGTAAGCGGCTTGTTCGTCGCTTCTACAATGACATTGGCGGACAGCATGGGAAACTTCGCCTCCCGGATACGCTCTGCCAGAACCTCCTGCCCGTAATCAAATTCATGATTGCCCAATGCCATAGCGTCATAACCGACAGCATTCATGAAAGCGATTGCCGACTTCCCCTTGCTGAAATTTACAAGATTATTGTCCTGTATGGCATCGCCGGCATCTACAAGAAGCACATCTTTTCCCTGTGACAGGTAATGCTTGCGCAGGGCGGACACGGTGGCCATACCGTTGATTCCTTCCGCCCGCCGGTCAAAACCGTGGGTATCATTGGTGTGGATAATAACCAGATTGGAAAAATCGGCAGCCAGCGCCTGTCCGCAAAGCAGCATGGACACTGCCAAAAACGCAGCCATCTTCTTTTTCATAATATCCTCCATTCCACCGCCTTCCGCCAGGCGGCATAAACGACCTGTAATTCCCCGCTTTCTCCGTATTTTACTTTATCCTACCGCTCTCGAATACTTCGTAGCCGCTCCTGAATTCAGCTCAAAGCAACGTTTCTGCAAAGTCCCATTCTCCCCGCAGGGGAGCATAAATATAATGAGATTGGAATCATCTACATAGAAGCGGTAAGGGCCGGGCATTTCTGCCGGACGATATCCGTCCGGAATGCAGCCGTCAGGCCTCTCCGAGCTCCATACCCCATCCTTGTAAAAGAACATTCCCGCCCGGATATTCTTTTCCAGACTTTCCACGGTCATGAAACGTTCATCCTCCTTGCGGACAATATCCTTCCATGATACCCGCTTCCCCGTATTCTGCAAAAAGGTGAATGCTTCGTCCATATATACATCCAACTGGCCGTGAAGAATCTGCTTGACCATGACAAGAGAATAAATATTATCCCCGTTCTTCGTAATCATCGGATAGACCCATGTGCCCGGCTCTCCCTCTTTCTGATAGTCTTGATACGCTTTGTCTACATAAGCGCGAAGCTGTTTATTGACCGCCTTCGCCGCCCCGCCGCACTCGTTTACCGGCGTCCTCCCGTCTATAAAACTGACCGCCTGCACTTGGGGTACAGTTGCTCTAAACTTTCCCTTTTCAAGGGTATACTCTTTCTTCGGGATGAACAGGACGCCATAAACAGGTTCCCGCGCCATGGCAAAAACACCTGTCACGAGAGCCAAAAGAAACACGCAAACCGAAACCAGCTTTTTCATTTCCCTCTCCTTTCCGCAATGACAAAAATTCAAGTTCATAAAAATAATACTGTTCTGCCCTTAGTATACAGGAAATACAGAAAAAAATCAGTTGACAAAAGAAGACATTCATACCGTCCTTCCGTACCGCAGCCTGCGTCGCCCCATGCTTTAATACCGGACACCGGAAGCCGGCAGCCCTCCCTGACTCCTGTCATTCTGAAAGGAAGTAAGAATGCCTTGTGGAAAAGACGGAAAATGGGATAGTGACACAGAGTGAAGAATATTACCCTGATGACACCTTACCGCTTTCCTCACTACAGCAGCAGATTCTTCGCTGGCGCGCCAGATGACGATTAACGTCCCCCCCTCATTATGATGACTTCCATGCCACGGTCATTCTGAACGGAGACAAGAATGCCTTGTGGAAAAGACGGGAAATGGAATGATAACACGGAGTGAAGAATCTATTACTCGGATGACGCCTTACCGGCTTCCTCACCACGGTAATAGATCCTTCACATTCGTTCAGGATGACGCCTTGCCATGAGCGCCGTTTTCATCAGCAAATGAAAAAGCTGTCAAAAATCCGACTTTCGCCTTCTGACAGCTTTTTGTTATCTCATATCTCGCTTCCCGTACCTGTTTTCCGCATCGCTTCCAGCCTATTTAAAATTTGTTTTTCCTCCTCTTCGCCAAAGAAGCGCCCAACGGGCAGCCCTTTATCATTAAAGCCCTGTATGGTGACATCGGTTCCGGTATGAACAAACTTTCCGTAGATACGGATTTCATCATCCCGCACCTCATACCGATCTACGGAACACACGGATACGCAGCCTCTGTAAGGCGGGATCCGGTACAGAGAAAAAAAGCGCCGTCCCCAGTACCAATTATACACCACCATGCCCGTCGAATCTTCCGGAAGGTATATACGATACCCGAAATACACCCTGCGATATATCCGGATGGCCGCGCAGCACGTAAGAACCGTAAGGAGAAATACTATAAAAAGCTTTTCTCCGCCGTTCAAAAACGGATGAGTACCTGCATATTCCACTGCCAGCCCGTAAAAGACAAACAGCAGAACAGCCAGAAGCATATTTTTCAAATCCATCAACGCATGTCCTCCAAAAGGAGCCGCGATTTCCGTATATCCGTCCGGCGTCGGTTCAGGCTTGAGAACTTGCTCCCGCCGTCTCACCTGTTCCAGCATTTTCAAATTCACTTTTTCCTGTTCGCAGGCATCCGGATCTGCGGTCCGGGTATTCTTCCGGTACCATTCTTTTACTTTATATATACTCAGTGCCAGGCATCCCATGGCCGCCAGCAGCACAAGCACTGCAATCATTTCTGTTTCCACGATATTCTCACCATCATATTCCTGTAATAAAAAACGGAATAGATTACTCTACTCCGTTTCAGCAGCGGACCGGAAAGAACTGCCGTTTACAGCAAAGGCTTACCCGATCCGCGCCCTGTTTATTCTTCAGGACAGGCAGGCGCCTTGATCAAGTTGCCGTCCGCATCCTTATCCTTATATACGATGACATACGCTGTTCCATAAGAAGTCGATCCTGTTACAGACAATTCTTTTGAAAAAACGGCTTCCCCTACTTCCCCTTTGTAATACTCATACCGGCTCTTGGGCGAATAGAAATAAATACCCGCCGTATAAACAAAACCTTTTTCTAAAAACAAATCACAGGGAATCGGTTCCGGCGTCTTATAATTCTGATTGCCCGAAACACCGGCGGATGTTGTCTGGAACTTCGCCTCCAGCGTATGGCGGCCTTCCGGAAGCACTACGGTATAGTAAGAAAGCTTACTTCCCATGTGTTCATATTCGGAAAAAACTTTCCCGTCAATCCGGATGGGATCCCCATAAATCTGCAGCACGGCCTGATTTCTGTTTTCACTGATAAGCTGCTGTTCCTTCTTCTCTTTCTTCTTATAATACATCATACAAGGGATACTCAAAAGTGAAACAGCGATAAAAAAAGCCACAACGATAAAAATAGAATCCATTAGTACACATTCCTTCCTTCAATTCATATATTTCAAGCAATGATACAAAAACTTCCGCCGGCCGGCGGATACCGTTTCCGGTTTCAAGTATAGCACAGTTCTCATCCTTTGAAAAAACGGTTTAAACAGAAATAGTATACGCCCGGAAAATTATATTCCCCACAAAAACGGTTTCCTCCATTTCCAAAACAGGGCATGCCGTTTTTATTTTTAATATTTTTTTATTCCGCGCCTTTCTTTCCTTTGCGCTGCTTCACATACACCATCAGCACCGATATATCCGCCGGGGAAACCCCGGGGATTCTCGCCGCCTGCCCCAGAGAGAGGGGACGGATTTTATCCATTTTCTGTTTTGCTTCTGTGGAAATACCGTCAAGGGACAGGTAGTCCATATCAAGGGGAAGTTTTTCATTTTCCATGCGGGCAGCTTTCCGCACGGCTGCTTCCTGCCTTGCGATGTAGCCTTCATACTTCACAGTGATTTCCATCTCTTCCACAGCTTCCTCGTCAAAAGCGAGACAACCGAGAGTTTCCATCATTTTCCGATAGGTCATTTCAGGCCGTTTCAAAATCTGATCGGCCCCGGTACCTGTCGTCAGGGGTGCGGTTCCCATACTCTCCAGTGCCTGATTAATCTCTTCTTTCGGGGTAAAACGCTGTGTACGGATATAGTCCATGGCTTCTTCATATTTCTTTTTCCGCTCCAGGAAACGGGCATACCGTTCTTCTCCCACCAGACCGATACTATGTCCTTTTTCGGTAAGACGGAGATCGGCATTGTCCTGCCTCAGAATGAGGCGGTATTCACTGCGGCTCGTCATCATGCGGTACGGTTCGTCAGCACCCTTGGTGACGAGATCGTCTACGAGAGATCCGATATATGCTTCATGGCGGGCAAGGATAAACGGATCTTTTCCCTGTATTTTGAGCGCGGCATTGATCCCCGCCACGAGTCCCTGGGCAGCTGCCTCTTCGTAACCGCTCGTACCATTTGACTGCCCCGCGGAATAAAGGCCGGGAAGTTTGATTACTTCCAGCGTGGGATAGAGCTGGAGAGGATCGAGCAGATCATATTCGATGGCATAAGCGGGCCGCATCATTTTCACATCTTCAAACCCGGGAATGGTGCGGAGGAAAGCATACTGCACATCGATCGGCATGGAGGTGGACATGCCCTGCACGTACATTTCCGTGGTGTCCAGTCCCTCAGGTTCGACGAAGAGCTGGTGGCGGTCTTTATCTGCAAAACGGACGACCTTGTCTTCAATGGAAGGGCAGTAACGGGCGCCGATGCCATGAATCTTTCCCGCATACTTGGGGGCGCGCATAATATTTTCCCTGATGATTTCATGGGTTTTTTCATTGGTATACGTAAGCCAGCAGTTCCGCTTATTTCTGTCTTTCCGTTCACTCATAAAGGAAAAGGCATGATTCTCCGGGTCACCCTCTTCCAGTTCCATCCCCTCCAGATGAAGACTCCGTCTGTCCACACGGGAGGGCGTCCCCGTCTTGAAACGAAGGATTTCCAGGCCGTGCTTTTTCAGATTGGCGGAAAGCCCCACAGAAGAACGCATACCGTTTGGACCGCCGGAATACATGGTATCGCCGATGATGATCATACTGTCCAGATATGTACCCGTACATAAGATGACAGCTTTTGCCCGGTATTCTTCATCCAGTTCGGTGGTAATGCCCACACACTTTCCGTCTTCTACAATGATGTCCATGACCTGCACCTGTTTCAGATCCAGATTGTCCGTATTTTCCACCACATTTTTCATGTACCGGTGATAGGCGCCTTTATCTGACTGGGCGCGGAGGGCATATACCGCCGGTCCCTTCCCGCGGTTCAGCATGCGCATCTGGACAGCGGTCGCATCAGCGGCGATACCCATTTCCCCTCCGAGAGCATCTATTTCCTTTACAAGATGACTCTTGCCCGGCCCGCCGATAGCGGGGTTGCATGGCATCATGGCCACATTGTCCAGTGAAATCGTCGTAAGAAGCGTACGGCATCCCATGCGGGCAGCAGCCAGAGCCGCTTCACACCCCGCATGTCCCGCGCCGACGACAATCACATCATAAGTATCAATGAGATACATTTTATCCTTCTTTCTTTATCTGCCGGAGAATTTTTTCCTGATATAACTGATTTATTATATCGAATTTCTTTGTTTTTTTCAAAAAAGAAATGGGCCTGTACGTACTGCGTAAAAAATAAACCACCGCATCAGCGATGGCCCTCATTTGTCTTTATTCATTTTCCCTGCTCATTATTTTTATATTCCCTTCTTTATCTTGCCCGACTTTGATTTCCTGCTTACTTCGGTTTCAAAGCGGGGTTCCTCGTCTCCAGGATCCACTGCGAAAAATCTTCAGGCTTTACCCCCAGATTAATTTCCGCCCATTCTTTCCACTTCGGTGTTTTCTTTTTTACCGTCAGAATTTCTTCCATTTTCTTTCCCGTCTTCACTTCGAGAAGGTAAGCAAGGCGGATCCAATGGTTCGGGTATCCTTCCTTCAAGGCGTTAAACGCACGGTCTTCTTCCACGCCATAGAAACGATGCAGCCGGCAGGCACGGTGGCGGAAATATTTTTCATCATACCTGTCTCCCGTGATGCCCAGCCTGACCTGCACACGGCCCCAGGGCTCTTCCCTGCGGAGCGCCAGTACTTCCTCAATATCCTTTCCCGTCATGCAGGCAAAAAGCGCCGCTTTGTCCGCATCTGCATAGCGGACACCTCTTTCGAGTATGTCCCGCACTTTCTCTTTATCCATTTCATACTTTTGGCTGATGGAACGGATTTCGTCTTCTCTTGTCATCTGCGCTGCTTTCATAGAGCCTCCCTGATCATGATTTCTTTTACAACAGTATAGCACAATTTCGATATCCTCTGTCCTATTTGAACGGACGGTCGATTTTTGCTACAATAAGTACGCATTCTTACCAAAGAGGTGGATCTATGTTTATTCATGAAATATTCAAAAATGCAGACCCGAAAAGTCTTGCAATGACAGGCGAATCCAATGTCACTTACGGCCAGCTTGAAAAAGCAGTGGAAAATTACAGGAACACGCTGTATGCCATGGGCATCCGCCGCGGCGATACGGTAGGCCTGTACACAGCGAACCGCGCAGAGTTCGTGTATGTATACATGGCAGTCGTCAGCCTCGGCGCGATCATCGTGCCGGTAAATAATTCCCTCGTCAGCCGCGAGGTGGATTTCATTCTCCGCGACGCGGAGTCGAAGCTCCTGATTTCTGATATGCCCCTTACCGTTTCCATGCCGTTCATCGACATCCATGATCTGGATTACCGCGCATCCACGGAAAACGCGCCGAAGGCTCCTGCCTTCCCGGCAGATCTGACAGAAGATGACGTATGCGCCCTGATTTATACATCAGGCACGACAGGAAGCCCAAAAGGCGCCATGATCACCCACAAGAACCAGGTGCGCAATGTGGAGCAGTACACTGCCGTAGTCCGTTTCAAACCGGAGGACAAAGTGCTCTGCGTGCTCCCCATGTTCCACTGCTACGGTCTGACCACCGTGGTGCTGGGAAGTTTGTACCACCATTCCACCATCGTCATCCTCCGCTCCAAAAGCCCAACGGAAATCATCAATACGATCATGAAATACTCCGTCACCATCGCGATTATGGTGCCGCCGCTTTACAACCTGCTTGCCCGCCGCGGCGAACCGAGCAGCATGAAAACGGTGCACACCTTTGTTTCCGGCGGTGCATCCCTTCCCCAGCCTGTGGCACAATCTTTCTATGAACGGTTCGGCCACCCCGTGCAGGAGGGTTACGGCCTGACAGAAGCGTCCCCCGTCGTTTCCATCCTCCCCACGGCTAAGCCGAAGTACCTCACTTCCGGCCCCGCGCTCCCCGGTGTAGAGGTAAAAGTCATCACTGATAAGGAAGGTCCTTACGTTCCGGGCACGGTCGGCGAACTCGTCGTCCGCGGGGACAATGTGATGAAAGGTTACTGGAAAAAACCGGAAGAAACAAAGAAAGTACTCGATGAAGACGGCTGGCTCCGTACCGGCGACTTGGTATACATGGACGCTGACGGATACATTTACATTGTAGACCGCATCAAAGACCTGATCATCATGAACGGTGAAAATATTTATCCCGGCGAAGTGGAAGACTGCATCTATGAAGTGGAAGGCGTCGGCGAATGCGCTGTCGTAGGACATCCCGATCCGCTCCGCGGACAGTCGGTATGGGCATATGTGGTCATGAAGGAAGGCTTTGCCTTTGACGAAGACAAGATCCGCAAGCACATGGTAAAAAACATCGCATCTTACAAAATACCGAGACGTTTTATCCCCCTTGACGCTCTTCCGAAAAATGCGACCGGCAAAATTTTGAAACGCGCCCTCCGTGACAGCTGAGATATAAAATACATGTACAAACATAAAAAAGATGGCAATTCCGCTTTTCGGACCCTGCCGTCTTTTTTTTATGCGGGAAATGCGCAAAGGTTTGCAGAATCCCCTGACTCCTGTCTTTTGAAATGAGTCCTCCCCATATGCTTTCTTTCCGTGTGCCATTATTTCAAGACTCTTTTTGTTCCTTTTATTCGGAATATATTATTTATTTTATATGACATACTTTATTTAAATATTAGATATACCAATTTTAAATATTTACATATGCCGACTTATATGCTACTATACCTTATATGATAATTACTCTCAAATAATTTGCGGGTCATTATTAAATAAATACAAAGGAGAATTTCTCATGTTAAAGAAAATAGTTTTCGGCATCTGCCTTCCTCTTGCCATCCTCGGCGCGGCGGCCCTGTCTTTTTCAGGCTGTGGAAAATCTGCACCCGCTTCCGATTCTGCCGGCAAAATGAAAGTCGTCGCCACCACGACGATGCTCACCGACCTCGCCCGGCAGATCGGCGGGGATAAAGTGGAAGTATCCGGCCTCATGAAAGCCGGTGTGGATCCTCATCTTTACCAGGCCGGTGCCGGTGATGTGGACGCCATGAACAAAGCGGATATCGTCGTGTACAACGGTGTCCATCTGGAAGGGAAAATGGGCGCGATTTTCGATAATCTCCACGCGCAGAAGAAACCCACGATCCGGGTAAGTGACGGCATTCCTTCCGAAACGCTCCTCGACTTTGAAGAGGACGGTGAAAAAACGAAAGATCCCCACATCTGGTTCTCCGTAAAGAACTGGAAAGCCGCCGCGAAAGAAGTGGCAAAAGGATTTTCAGAAAAAGATCCGAAGAATAAATCGTACTATGAAGATCATCTGAACGCTTACCTTGCCGAACTGGACAACCTGGACAAGTACATCAGAAAAGAAGTAGAATCCGTCCCTAAAGATTCCCGTATCCTTGTCACCGCCCATGACGCCTTTGCTTATTTTGCCAGAGATTACGGATTTGAAGTTAAAGGCATCCAGGGAATCAGCACCGCCAGCGAAGCGGGCACTTCCGACATCAGCACGCTGGCCGCTTTCATCGCGGAGCATAAAATCAAAGCGGTCTTCGTGGAATCTTCCGTCCCCCATAAAACCATCGAGTCTCTCCAGGCTGCTGTCAAAGCGCGGGGCTTCGATGTTTCCATCGGCGGCGAACTGTACTCCGACTCTCTTGGCGGCGAGTCCACAAAAGAGGGCACTTATATCGGCATGTACGAGCACAATATAAAGACAATCACGGAAGCGCTCCGCTGAGCATTTTGAATTTCCGGCGCATGGATCGGGGATCCCCTCGTTCCGTGCGCTTTCATTTCATGAAATATCTTTTGGAGGTGTCATCGTGGAACACGTTATCGAACTGGAAGACATCACCGCTGCCTATGACCGCCAGCCCGTCTTATGGGATTTGGATCTGAATATCCCGAAAGGCTCACTTATGGGAATCGTCGGACCGAACGGCGCGGGCAAGTCTACCCTTTTAAAAATTATACTGAACCTGCTTGCCCCCGTTTCAGGGCGGATCCGTTTTTCCATAGACGGCGAAACCGATGCGAAAAAAGCACGGCGGAAAATCGCGTATGTCCCGCAGAATGGTTCAGTCAACTGGGATTTTCCCGCCACAGTAAAAGATATCGTCCTCATGGGACGGTACGGCCACATCGGCTGGTGCCGCCCTCCCTCACAGGGCGACCGTCTGATCGCGGAGGAAATGATTGCCCGCGTCGGCATGGACGGTTACGAAGACAGACAGATCAATGAGCTTTCCGGGGGACAGCAGCAGCGCGTTTTTCTGGCCCGGGCCCTTGCGCAGGAAGCATCTGTCTATCTCCTGGACGAGCCTTTTAAAGGCGTGGATATGCAGACGGAAAAAATCATCGTCCGCATTTTAAAAGAAATGGAGAGCCGCGGAAAGACGATTCTTGTCGTCCACCACGCGCTCCGCACCGTCCCTCTTTATTTCGACCATGTCGCCATGATCAACCGCCGCCTTATAGCGGCAGGACCCGTACAGAACATTTTCACGGAAGAAAATATCGAAAAAACTTTTTCTCCGTCGAAAGGAGTCTGACCATGGAACCGGCCGCTTTCTTTGCTTTACCTTTATGGCGGGACTATACCTTTCAAATCGTCCTGGCAGGAACGACTATCTTAGGCGTGCTCTGCGGCGTGGTGGGATCTTTTATCGTCCTCCGCAGGGAAGCGCTTCTGGGGGACGGTATCTCCCATTCGTCCTATCCGGGAATCATGCTGGCTTTTCTATTTCTCGGCGTGAAAACATTGGAGGGCCTTTTATTGGGCGCTTTTCTGTCCGCCCTTGCCGCACTGTCCCTTATCCTTCTTGCCCGCCATTATACGAAACTTCCTTTTGACGGCGTCCTCGCCTCCATTCTTTCCTCTTTTTTCGGCGCGGGTCTCGTGCTGTCTTCCATCATCCAGCATACAGGAAATGCCAACCAGTCCGGACTGAATCAATTCATTTTCGGACAGGCATCCACTATTCTTTACCGCGACGTCCTTCTCACAGGAACCATTTCTATTTTTACCCTTTTCCTGATTTTCCTTTTCAGAAAAGAACTGAAACTTATGGCTTTTGATCCGGACTATGCCGCAGTTCTCGGATTTCCGCGGGGCAAGCTGAATGTATTCCTCTCTTTCCTTGCCACGATCACCGTCCTTCTTTCCATCCAGGCCGTAGGCATTATCCTCATGAGCGCCATGCTCATCGCGCCTGCCGTTGCCGCAAGGCAGTGGACAAGGCGTCTTGAACCGATGATCCTTCTGTCTGCCGTCATCGGCGCACTGTCCTCCGCTATCGGTACGACGGCAAGCTCTCTCATTCCCAAAATGCCCACAGGCCCCGCCATCGTCGTGGCATTGTCCTTTTTCGTTATTCCCGGCCTTTTGCTGGCGCCGCAACGGGGGATTCTTTCCCGGTGTCTCCATAAAAAGAAAATGGCCGCCCTCGCGGAAGGAGATCGATTATGAATTCTTTTGCCGAAATACTTCTTATCGCCATCTTCATGTCAGCCGCCTGTGCCCTGCCGGGGAACTTCCTCGTCCTCCGGCGCATGTCCATGCTGACTGACGCCATCAGCCATACCGTCCTCCTCGGCATCGTACTCGCTTTCCTTGCCGTCGGCAGCCTGGATTCGCCCTTCCTCATTATCGGCGCGTCCCTCATGGGTGTCCTTACAGTGTGGCTGATTGAACTCCTCTACCAGAGCAGGCTCGTCGCCTCCGATTCCGCTATCGGCCTCATATTTCCCCTGCTCTTCAGTATCGCCGTCATCCTCGTGACACGGTACGCGGGCAATGTCCATCTGGACACGGACTGCATCCTTTTAGGAGAACTTGCCTTTGCCCCCTTCGACCGCCTGATCATAAACGGGATGGATCTCGGCGCGAAAGGCCTGTACACGGGCGGTGCAGTTCTTGTTCTTTCCATCGCTGTTATTTCCCTTTTTTATAAAGAAATAAAATTAGCTACTTTTGATCCCGTCCTGGCAGGTGTACTGGGATTTTCTCCCGCCGTTATCCACTACGGCCTGATGAGCCTCGTCTCCCTCGTGGCGGTCACGTCCTTCCAGTCCATCGGCTCGATTCTCGTCATCGCATTTATGATCATTCCCGCCATGACTGCCGCTCTGTGGACAAGGACGCTTTCAAGACGCCTCGTGCTCAGCTGTCTTCTCGGTACGGCCGGCGCGGTACTCGGCATCATCGGCGCGATTGTTTCAGACTCATCTCTGGCAGGCATGATGGCCGCCGTTCTCGGCGTATTTTTCATTGTTTCCCTGATTTTCGCTCCCGCCACAGGTATCCTGGCGGCTTTCCGTCAGCGAAAAAAACAGCGGTTCGCTTTCGGACGGGAAACGCTTCTCCAGCATCTTCTTTTCCATGCGGGTACGAAAGAGGAATCACGGGAAAATGCTCTTTCCACCCTCTCCGTCCACATGAAATGGCCGGAAAACTTCACCCGGCAAATCTGCCGTTCCCTCTTAAAAGACGGGTACATCACAGAAAGAAACGGCCTCCTTCTCCCCACGGAACAAGGAAAGGCCCATAACCTTTTTTACAGAGAAAATGTGCGGGCGTAAAACGCAAAAAAGACAGCAGTCCCATGGTAAGGCTTGCTGTCTTTTTTCATCCGGAAACAGGAGCGTTATTCTCCGTAAAGCACCCTGATCGCTCCGCTGGCGCCTATGCGGTCCGCACCCGCCGTGAGGAAAGCTTCCATATCTTCCCTTGTACGGATACCTCCCGCCGCTTTGATTTTTACATTTTTCCCGATGTGTTTTCTGAAAAGTGCGATATCCGCCAAAGAAGCTCCTGCCGTACCGAACCCTGTGGATGTCTTGATATAGTCCGCTCCGCCTTTCGTGACACATTCGCAAAGACGGATTTTTTCTTCCTCTGTCAGATAACAGGTTTCCACAATCACTTTCAGAATTTTGTCGCCCGCTATTTCTTTCAGGACAGCGATTTCTTCGGTAACCAGATCATAATCTTTATTTTTCACCGCCCCTATGTTGATGACCATATCAATTTCATCGGCGCCGTCATCAAGGGCATGAATCGTTTCTTCTGCTTTTGACTCGCTGTTCCCATTGCCCAAAGGAAACCCGACCACCGTACAGATGGTAAGGCGGGGATAATTTTCCCGGATCTTCTTTACATAAGAAGACGGCACACAGACGGACGCGGTCTGGTATTTCACGGCTTCATCGCACAATTTCCGTATTTCTTCCCAGCTTGCCGCGGCTTTCAAAAGTGTGTGATCCACATGACTCAAAATATCTTCTGTTTTCATAATTGCTCCTTTATGAATTCTTTTCTGCTTTTACCTGCGCCGACACAAGAAGTGTGAAAACACCGGTGCCGCCTAAAATATTTCCTAAGCCTGTAGGAATGAGGAATTTAAAGAAATAATCCGCAACTGACGAGTTTCCCACAAGCACATCATACGCCGCTTCACAGGAACCGACAACAACATGGGAAAACCCACCGATAGAGATGAAGTAGGTAAAAGTGAGGACGGTGAAAAAACTGAACCCCCGCGACATGGGAATCATCCACACAATGGCGGCGATGAGGATGCCTGCCGGTATACCGCGGTAAATATTGTCGATGGCACCGACACTCATAATGTGGGCAGACAGTTCAGAGAGCGCTTCCGTTATCCCAGGCTGGGCAAAAGCCGGCAACCAGAGAAAGAGGGCGGCGATAAAGGTGCCCACAAAATTCGCCGAAAGGACAATCGCCCAAAGGCGGAACAGCTTCATCAAATTCTCCATATTCGGGTGTTTCATAAAAGGAAGCACCGTGGTGATGGTATTTTCCGTAAACAGCTGGAGCCGTCCCAGGATAACCATGAGGAAACCCGTGGTGTAACCGAAGCCGGAGATGGCTTCCGCCCAGAGCGTGTGCCCCACGTACATTGCAAGAATGGCTTTGAAGTAGAATGAAAAGGAAATAATAATTCCGGCTGCCAATCCTGACAGGATAAGAGGTTTTGTCTTTCGTTCCAGTTCTTCTTCACCGTCGTGGCGGATAATTTCAAAAATCAAGTCAGGCGACAGTTTTTCATACTCTTCCAGTATGACCCTTTCCCTGCAGTCGTGGTTGTCATGGTTGTATGTACTCATAGTACCTCCTATTTTATTGTAACAGATTGTTGCTACATGAAATATTTTTACAGGAATGTTTTCATGACTTTTCTCATTTTTTCAAATACCGGGGGCCCGTAAAGGCGTTCCATGGCATCTCTTGTGACAAGCCAGCTCCGTCCCGATTTCCGCCGGTCACCGTCCGCCATCCGCGCTGCCCGATGGCCCGCACCGGAGGCCGCCGAACGCACATCGCCGCTGTCACGGTTCCACAGCTCCGCCGCTTCCAACGTCGTAAATACGAGAAGAAGCGGATTCATGGGAGCAGCCGGTTCACTGCCGCCGCCATAACGAAGATCGGCCGCCTGTTTCGTAATGAGCCAGTTCTTTCCTGATCTTCTTGCTTCCGATTTTTTAAAAGCGCCCTTCTCACAATCGGACGCCACCGTCTTTCCGCTGATGCCGTAAAGCGCCCCCGCTTCTTCGGCAGTCACCGTGTACATCGTGAAATCGATTTCCCGTTTCCATTCCGCAAAGTCTTCCCCAGGCGTCCAAAGTCCGTCCGGAAAAATGTATATCCCTTTCTCCGACAGCGCCGCAGAGACACCGGACGGCAAGCGGCGGGCGCCCAAAAATTCACGGCATGCGAAAAGAGTTTTGCTTTCCGAATCCAGCGTGGTCACCACCGTTCCGTAAGAAGTTTGCAAAACAGTGCCGTCCGTCTCAAATTTTTCTTTCCATATATAGAAAAAAGCGCCCTGCCGCAAAACGGTTCCCGCCTTTGCCGGCTGTCCCAGGAGATAGCTCTCATAGGCCTTAAAAGTTTCCGCGCTTTCCATATCCGTCAAAATTCCCGCCATGATACGCCTCCATTTTTTTATTATACCAATTCTCCGCTTGAAGAAATATTTCTCCCGTTTATAATGAAATAAGAAATAAAGGAGAGCCTTATGAAAATAACAATTATCGGAGCCGGCAATACGGCCGTCGCCGCCGCCTGCTTTCTCAAAACGCTCGGTCTTTCGAGCCTCATCTATACCCGCCGTGAAGAACGGGCAAAACAGTGGAATCAATTTCCCGTAAAAGCAAGCGGCGCCTGCACCGGGTCATTTTCACTGGAAAGCACGACGGATCTGAAAACTGCCGTGCATTATGGCGACATTCTTCTCGTCTGCACGCTGGCGGCAGACCACGAAACGGTTGTTTCTGAAATCGCACCCCACCTGCAAGCGCATCAATCCATTCTTTTTTTTAACGGCTGCTGGGGCGCCCTCAAAGCATACCGCGCTCTTTCAAAAAGACAGGATATACCCCCTCTGACCATCGGGGAAACGGCCAATATGCCCTTTATCGCCGCGCTCTCGCAGGACGGCTCCGAAATCCTCATCAAAGGAATCAAAGAAGAAATCGCTTACTCCGCTGCCGGTGATGATAAAGCTGTCAGCGCCTTCCTTCATCGCCTTGCGCCGCGGGTAGTGAAAACCGCTTCTTTCGCGTCCACTTCCCTTTCGGCAACAAACCCTGTCATCCATGTCACCGCCTCTCTCTTCAACGTGACCCGTATAGAGAACAAAGAAGATTTCTATTTCTTCGGTGACCCCATGACTGACCGCGTCATTTCCTTCATGGAACACTGCGACGAAGAACGCCTTGCCGTGGGAAAAGCGCTAGGCATCCGCCTGTCCCCCCTGCTGGAAGTGCTTAACTCTTTCTGGCCCGAAAAGAAAAATACGCTGAAAGAGGCTTTGAAAGAAAATCCTTCCTACCGCGCCGTAAAGGGCCCGTCCTCTACGGAGTACCGCTACTTCACAGAAGACCTGCCCTGCGGCCTCGGCCCTGTCCTTGATCTGGCGGAGCTGATGCATATTCCCTGCCCCTACATCCGCACCCTCGTGCAGACGGCCTCCCTCTACCTGGGAAAGCCCTACACGCCCCTCCTCACGAAAGAAGACCTGCGGATTCTGAAAAAACTGCATGCTGATTAACGGAAAGGATGTCCCATGAATAAAATTTCCCCTCTTGCTTTTACACTCTGCCTTGCCCTTGCGGGTATGCAGGTTTCCGCGGAAAACTGGATAAAGAACGCCGACGGCTCGCCCTCATGGATCGACACCGACTCCATCCGTCAGGAGCAGGCCATCTCCTCCTTTGACATGCGTTTGGAATCCTCCGATTTCACCGTCGTATCCACCATGGAATTCGACACCTCTAAAAACGCCTGGCGCACCGCCGCGCTTGTCACCCGTGACAAAGACGGAAAAGTCCTCCACGCGGAAAAGAAAGAAAATCCTGACGACGGCTGGAACAAGCTCATACCGGGCACCTATGGAAAGAATCTGTACAGGCATTATGTGGAAACGCCCCTGCCCCCGCCTGACGCGAAGTGGAAACAGCTTTACAAAGACAATCGGGGCGCAGCCTTCTCCATTGACACAAATTCTCTCCGTTATAAAAATGGCTATGCCGACTTCTGGCTTGCCGTGGAAGTCCCTAATCAGGAAAAGGATTTATCCCGGATCATTTACCGGATAAGAATGAACATGGCTTACAAAAAGGTAATGACTCTTTCCGCAACAGAGTACAACGCTGCCGGAAAAATCCGTCTCCATGCTGCCGCAGAGGGAGCAAAGGAAACCATTCCCAACGATTCTCCTGTGGAAAAAGTTTTTGAATACCTGAAAAATGAAATCGACAGCGGCCGTTTGTGACAGAATAGGAAGACCTGTCACGTCCTTCTGATATTTGCGCCTGCCGAAATTTTATGTTATAGTGTTTCATATTCCTTAACTGCGCGATGACGGGAGAAAGTAGGGAAACAGAACCGTTTCAGAAAGCCCTGATGATGGAAACGGGTACGGTGATTTTTCTGAAGTGCCTCTCCGAGTGGTTTTCCGAAAAGAAAATTTCCCGAGTAAGAAAACCGGGCGCGCCCGATACAGCGCTTAAGTCATACGACTTTCCAAGGTTTCTCCGGCAACGTGGAAACGAAATTGGGTGGAACACGGAATTTACCGTCCCTTTGCACAGGGGCGGTTTTTTATTTTCGCGGTTTTACGGAAAGAAGGCTGCCATGTCCCGCATACTTACTGCAGAACATATCAAGAAATCATTTGGTAAAAACACAATATTAAAAGATATCAATCTCACCGTAGAAAAAGGCGATGTTATTTCCATTCTCGGCCCGTCAGGCACGGGAAAGACAACGCTTCTCCGGTGCTTCAATTATCTGGAAAAACCCGAAGCCGGCCGTCTTTCCATTGACGACGTGTCTGTGGACTTTTCCCATATTTCCAAAACGGAAGTGCAGAAACTCCGGCGGAAATCTACCATGGTCTTCCAGCAGTTCAATCTGTTCCGCAACAAGAATGTCCTTGAAAACATCACGGAAGGGCTGATTTATGGTTACGGCAAAACAAAAAAAGAAGCGGAAGAAATCGCCATGGAAGAACTCTCCCGCGTCCGCATGACAGACTATGCCCACATGTATCCGTCGGAACTTTCCGGCGGCATGCAGCAGCGCGTGGGAATCGCCAGAGCTCTTGCACCGAAACCTGATGTCATCCTCTTTGACGAACCCACTTCGGCGCTCGATCCCGAACTCGTAGGGGAAGTTCTGGATACCATCGCCTCCGTCGCGACCCTCGGCATCACCATGATCATCGTCACCCATGAAATGCATTTCGCTCAGGATATATCCACAAAAGCCGTATTCATGTCGGACGGCCTCATCGTGGAAGAAGGACATCCGAAAGAATTCTTCTCCCATCCGAAAGAGGAGCAGACCCGCGCCTTTCTCCGGCGCATGCTGAAAAGGGAAGAGGCGTAACTCTCCCCGTCCCGCTTGTTTTATAAAGGAATGATTCCATGCTTACTTTTGACCCCTCTTTTTTCATAGGCGTATTTCCCCGGCTGATTTCTGCCCTTCCTTTCACAGTGGAAGTCATCATCGCGTCCATCCTGCTCTGCCTCTTCTTCGGCACGATCATCGCCGTCATCAGGATTGCCCCTGTGCCCGTGCTGGCGCCTTTCTGCGACATATGGCTCTCTTATAACAGGAGCATGCCCTTTATCCTCGACCTTTACCTCGTCTATTTCTGCCTTCCCGCCATTATACGGGGGCTCGGCATCAATCCCGACGGCTGGCCTCTTACCGTATACGTCTTAGTCTCCCTTACCTTCCACTACGCCCCCGTTATTTCAGAAATACTCCGCCCCGCTTACCTTTCTGTCGACCGGGGACAGCATGAAGCGGCCATCGTTTTCGGACTTTCTCCGGTTCGGCGCGTTTTCAGCATCATTGCTCCCCAGGCGCTCCCTGTCGCCATTCCCGGTTTGGTGAGCGAATCTGTCAATATACTGAAAGACACGTCCATCATGTTCTTCATCGGCGTCATCGACCTCATGGGCCGTGCCAACCTCATCATCAACGCCGCCTTCGGCCAGCACCGTCTGGAAACATACACCGCCGTCGCCCTGATCTACTGGGCCATCGTCATTGCCATCGAAGCGGCATTCTGGCTCTTCCAGAAACAGGGCCATAAAGAAATAAGGAGGACTGCATGATCGATTTTAAAGTCCTTCCCGAAGCGCTCCTCTTCATAGCAGGCGCCGTACCGAATACCCTTTTCATGGCATTCGTCAGTATTTTCTTCGGCATCCTCTTCGGCTCTTTTATCGCTGTGCTCCGTTTGGGAAACAATATGTTTATCAACATTTTCTTTGCCGTATTTGTTTCCTTCTTCCGCGCCGTGCCAGGCATCGTCCAGCTTTTCATCGTATACTACTCCCTCCCCTACTTTCTTGCGCCCGTATTCAGTGCTTTTTCGGGAACGGAAGTAAAGCCTTTTGACGTAAGCCCCTACTGGAGCGTCTACCTCTGCTTCATTTTATATAACACCGCCTATCAGTCGGAAAATATCCGCGGCGCTCTCCGCTCCGTAGACCACGGCCAGTATGAAGCAGCCGTCGCCATGGGCATGACCTCATTCCGCGCTTTCACAAGGATCGTCCTTCCCCAGGCGTTCGTCGTGGCGCTTCCCGCCTTCTTCACATACTATCTGAAAACCATCAAACTCCTCGCCCTTGTCTTCACAGTCAAAGTCGTAGACATGTTCGCCAAAGCGGATATCTTCTCCGCCCTCTACAATCGGCGCATGGAACCGTACATCGCGGACGCCATCGCCTACTGGGGACTGGCCATACTCCTCACCTTCCTCTTCGACCGGTGGGAAAAGAAACTTCGCGGCAAAGGCTTCAACAAATCTGCCTGACGAAAAGAACAGAACCGTTTCCCGGCGGATCTTTTCTGTTCTTTTTGCTATCCAATCTAAAACCGGCCGCTGCAAATACCTTAATTTTCTCATCAGAATAAATACTATTACTATTAATAACTGAGGAATGATTATGGATAATAAAAACTATTATGACTTGTTAAATGTTCGTCCGAATGCCTCCTGCCGGGAAATACACGCTTCTTATATCCGCCTTTTGGAAGAATACAAAACCGATCTGAACAAAACGGAAGAAGAAGATTATTTTTTGAAGATGGCGGCAAAAATGAATATAGCCGAGTTGGAAAAAGCATACGCCATTTTATCCGATGCGGAAAAAAGGAAAGCCTACAATGACGAAATACACATCGACATAACAGCCTTGCCGACGGAACCTGCATCAGATACATCCCCAGAAACAGCGCAAGTTCCCACAGCAGCAAACACTGTCCCCACAGAAAAGAAAACGCTTACCTTCATAGGCGCCAACAAACGATTTCTTTCCCACTGGTATTCTTTCCACGGACGAACCACACGGAAAGAATTCTGGTACGCCTTTCCTATCATTTTTCTCGGACTTTTTCTTTTCAATATAATCTTCAGTTCTATTTTATTCTTCTTTTTCGATCCCATCCCTTATGACGGCCTGATTGTATTGGTTGCTACATCCATAGTCAATTCCTATATTTTCTGTGCCGCATATACAAGACGATTCCACGACATCGGCCGTTCAGGAAAATGGCTGATTCCCTTTTACCTCATTTCCTGGATTCCTTATTTCCCCCTCTTTGTATTTTCTTTGGCATGCGGCTGTTTTCTTCTCTTTATCACTACCATTGCTTCTGACCGCGACAATAAATACGGCCCCCAGTGGGAAGAAACAAAAAAATAAAGTGATATTATAAAAATATCCTATGACAAGACTTTCCTCTATATAAGCAATATCCGATCCATAATAATTTAAAATCCATGAAAAGGAGAAATTATGACGAACTCAAATGAAAACACTCTCTTTGCGCAAAAAGAACAGGCACCAAAACATCTCACCTTCAGTGCAGGAGTAAAACGACTAAGATCCCACTGGCTCTCTCTCAAAGGACGCAGTACAAGAAAGGAATATTGGCTCATCGGTTTGTGCATTTACATCCTTGTCGGCCTTGCGCTCAACATCGCCTCTATTATCTTATTCTTCATACTGCCGGGAATACGCTCTAACTTAATCACAACTCCCGTAACTTTGGCTCTGATCTACATGAACTTTGCGCTCTCCGTCCGCCGCCTCCACGATATAGGCTACTCCGGCTGGTATGCCCTTTTATCTTATATACCGCTCATCAACCTTTTCTTCCTTTACCTTACAGTAAAACCATCTGTCCCGGACAATAAGTACGGTCCCCAGTGGGAAGAAACGAAATATTGACCTGCACATATTTCCAAAAGAAAGAACACCGTTGCATTCTCGTTTCAATGAAAAAGAATGGAAATCCCCAAAAAGGAATATTCATTCTTTTTTTATTTTATTCTGTTGCAAGTTTTTTATCTTTCGCTATTTCCATAAATTCATTTTCCAATACCGTCCTAAAAAATATTTCCCTGTTTCAGCACACAAAAAAAGCATTCCTTTCGAGATGCTTCACAGGCATGACATATGGCCGCCGTTTTATTCTTCTGCCGGATATTCACCGCGGTAGGTTACCGTTTCGGAAAGCGGTTTCCGCGGGAGCGGTTGGATTTCTCTATCCGTGTATCCCAGAGCGATAGCTGCCACCATTTCCCCTTCCACATTCAGCCATTTTTTCAGTTCGTCATAAGCGAAGAAAATATTGCAGGTCCACAGCGTCCCGATATTCCTCGCCGTCGCTTCCAGGCACATATTCTGGATCGCCGCGCTCACCGATTGGATGTCCGCCATTTCCATCAAATGCTCATCTATGGGAAATTCGCCGTAGTAGTCCTTTCCCTTGCTGTTGATAAAGAAGACGATGACCGGTGCCTGTTCCAGCACGCGGGCCGTATAAATCGCGGCGGGGATATATTTCTCATACCCCTTTCCGAAAATGGCCGCTTTATCGCTCCGGTTCCTTTTGATGCCTTCTTTCAGCGCGCGGACCACTTCCTTCCGTGCGTCTCCACGGACGACCACAAAGCGCCAGGGCTGCTCATTATGCTCCGACGGCGCCCAAGAGGCTGCTTCCAAAAGAGCATGCAAATCTTCCTCAGGGATGTTCTTTTTGATGAAACGCCGTGTGCTGCGGCGCGCTGCTATTTCATGTATCACGTTTCCAACTTCCTTTTTCTATTACATATTCTCCTCATATATGCGTTTTATTATAAACAAATGTGATTTATACTGCAAGTGACCCCCGGACGGTTTAGAAGAAACATGTTTTGCTGCCGATTCCCGGTCCCCCAGTGATAAGCGCCATATTCTCCGCGGCAGCTCCGGTCCTCCCGGATTTCTTTTTATAATATATGTTTTTATAAGACATTCTGTCATATAATAAAAGAAACTTAGCATTGCAAAAAGGAGAACTGTCATGCTTGAACCGATCGTCCGCAAAAACGCTTTCGGAGGAAAAGGCGAAGTCATCCTCCGGCCGCTTCTGACCGATGAACAGAAAAAGGAGAAAGTTCAAATGTATGCGGAAGTCACCATTCCTAAAGGCGCATCGCTTGGTGTCCACCGGCATACGGGAAATGCAGAGTCCTACTACATTCTTGCCGGAACAGGTCTTTACACCGACGACGGAAAAACCTATGAAGTCCATGCGGGCGACACGACATACTGCGCCGATGGCCACTGCCACGGGCTTGAAAATACGGGAGACGGCGACCTGAAATTCATGGCGCTCATCATTCCGTCATGAATTTGCTGTAAAAATATAGTTTAATAAAGGAGATTCATTATGGCTTTAAAAGAATACAAACTTCCTTTCGGCCGCGGTTTCCAGACGGTCATGCTCCCCGAAGAAAGGGTATCCGACGTATTGGAAGGTGTACCGACCGCTGCCTGCGACATTAAAGAAGCGACTGTCGAATGTATGCGCCACCCCATCGGCTCCGCGCCGCTTGCCGAAAAAGTACAAAAAGGCGACAAGGTCTGCCTTATCATCGCCGACATCACCCGCGCGTGGAACCATGCCCGCGATTTCACTGTCCATGTAGTCAATGAACTGAACCTCGCAGGAATTCCTGATGAAGACATTTTCATCGTTTTCGCCCAGGGTACCCACAGGGCGCACACCGACGCGGAAAATATCGAATGTGTGGGAGAAGAAGTGGCGCGACGCATTGCCATGTACCAGCATGACTGCCGGGATAAAAACATGCTCACCCGTATGGGCGTGACCACCCGCGGTACAGAAGTATGGCTGAATAAACGCGTCGCAGAAGCGGACAAAGTCATTCTCCTGAACGCTCTTTCCACCCATGACATGGCAGGCTTCGGCGGCGGACGCAAACTTGTCCTTCCCGGCGTAGCAGGGTGGGATACCATCCAGCAGAACCACTGCCACGCCCTGGGCGACGAAGTCGGCTCCGGCCTGAATCCCGATTCCCATGTCCTTAAAACCGAAGGAAATCCGGTCAGCGAAGATATGCAGGAAGGCTGCGACATGCTCCACCCCTGTTTCCTCGTCCATTCCCTTATCAACGCTGACGGCGAAGTGTCGGACATGGTCGGCGGAGACCCCTATGAAGCATGGGCGGCAGGCGCAAAAGAAACATACCGTATGCAGAAAGTTCCCATGAAACAGAAAGCCGACGTGACCATCGTCAGCGCGGGAGGCTACCCGAAAGACACCAATCTTTACCAGGGAACGAAGTGCTATACGTCATCCGACATGGCAACAAAAAAGGGCGGCATCATCATCACTATGATCGAAGCGGATGACATCATGGAACCGCCGGCCTACCTGGACAGTTTCAAATACGATAATCTGGAAGACATGGAAAAAGCTCTCCGTAAATGCTTTACTATCCCCTTCTTTGTCGCTTTTGAAAACCTCATCACCGCTACGACCCATACTATCTACTTCGTAACAAAACCGGAAAATTTCGACATCATCCGGAAAAAAACGCCGCAGATCCCCGTCGCCACCGTACAGGAAGCCTGGGAACTGGCAAAGAAACAATTAGAGAAAGAAGGTAAGACGGACTACACCATCAATATCATCCCCCACGGCAGCGCCGTCGTCCCTTTCCTGGAATGATCCCACGTAAAAGGAGCAGACTTTTGAAAATCTGCTCTTTTTTGATGCACGAATATGAGTCCTGACAAAATTTAAAAGACAAGGGCACTGCTATATTTCTTTCATTCCGGTAGAAAGACCGCCGGACTCTATGAATCCACAGTGATCTAAAGCATACTGATATTACTTCCAAAGAACTGATTCGCTGAGCGGACGGCGGGTCTTATTCCGATGAACATCTTCTCCGCGGTAGCCGAAAGCCGCCATCACGGCGATCCCGAAATGTTCCGTATCAAAAAGGCCGTGCTCTTCTCCCAAAAGCCTATCCATCTCCTTGGGTATAAATCCTTCCAGGGGGCACGAATCAATTCCCATGAGCGCTGCCACGGCCATCATATGTGCCATGACGATGTACGCCTGTTTCCCCGCCCAGTCAAAAGCGCTCCGTTCGCTTTCCAGCGTTTTGAAATCATTTTCTGAGAAATTACCGTAAGCGTTTTTGTAAAATTCATAGACTTCATCAGGTACCTGGTGGACGTCTTTCAGCATATGCCTGATGTAATCTGAGCCGAAAGTGATATCTGCTTTTTTCCGTGCCAGGAATACCACGAAATGACTAGCATCCAGTTTGTCCTTAATGCCCCATCCGAATTCCTTCATTTCTTCACGAAGCGTTTTGTCCTGAATGACAAGTATTTTCCACGTTTCCAGTCCGAAAGAAGTCGGAGCCAGACGGGCCGTTTCCAAAAGCACTTCAAAGTCTTCCGGCGGAATAGTTTTTTCGCTGAATCTTTTTGTCGCATAGCGGTACTTCATAGCGTTCAGCAGTTTTTCTTTCTTAAAATTTGGTTTTGCCGCATTGACCGTTTCAATAACGGTTGATTCTCCATGATTCATAAGGTACTCCTTCATAACTGTTATAATACTGTTTGTGCCATAAGACTATCTTCTTTTTCGAATTTTGTCAATATAGATTTTATTTCTTCTCTTTTTTCATACCCATCCCGGTTAGCATCCCATAAGTATAAGGATATATTTTTTTACCGCTTCTTTAGTTTTTCTGGAGAAAAGTATTCTATCAATTGCAAATACTGAACAAAAGGAGTAAAATGTACATATATTAAATCGACAATTTTAAAAATATTTAATCATGAGGCATATATGATCCGGAGTTACGATAAAAAATATTTAAAGATCGCATTGCCTGCGGCGCTGGAAGGTCTCTTCATGATTCTCCTTGCTTCCGCGGATTTAATCATGGTCGGCACCTTGGGGGCTGTTTCCATTGCGGCGGTCAGTATTTTCCTCCAGCCGCGGCTCGTCATTCTCTGCTTTACCCGCTCTCTTGCTTCCTCCGTGACCCTTCTTGTGTCCCGGGACGCCGGGCGGAATGACAGGACAAACGCCTCCGATATCCTGAAGAAATCTATTTTCATCGGAGCCATCGTCCTTCTGTTCATCCACATTATCTTTTATCTGTTCCTCGAAGATATTTTCTATCTTATGGGCGCAAAGACAGAATATATGGCGGAAGCTCTCGCTTACGGAAATATTGCGCTGCTTTCCGTTTTTATTTCTTCATTCACCCTCTTTTTCCAGGCAGTCCAGCTTGGCTTCGGCCAGACGGCAATCATCATGAAGACAAATATTCTGGGAAATATAGTGAATGTCATCATGAATTTCATCCTGATCTTCGGCATGGGGCCGATTCCTGCCATGGGTGTCGCCGGCGCGGCAATCGGCACGGTCATAAGCACCATTTTCAGTCTGTGCTGGACGATTTATCTTATGAAAAAAGACCACCTTCTTGAAGGAGGTTCTTTCATTCCCGACCAAGCGTATTTCAAAAAAGTCACACCTATTTTCCTTTCTGTTTTCAGTGAACAGGGTTTTGAGCGTATAGGCATGGTTCTTTTCACCCGCATGGCTGCGAGCCTTGGCACGATTCCCTTTGCCGTCCACAGTATCTGTATGAATATTGCCGATATTTACTGGGACTACATCGTAGGATTCGGCAAAGCGAGCATGGTCACCGCAGGGCAGTCTATCGGCAAAAAATCGGAAACCGAATGGCACGCGTTTAAACGGGCAGGCATTAAATGGACTCTGATCTGTTCCACCGCCGTGTTCACCCTCACTGCCGTTTTCAGAGAAGAAATCTTTTCCTTCTATTCTTCCGATCCTGAAGCGCTTGCTATGAGCGGCATCGCTATGCTTATCTGCGCTGTCGTGAATTTTCCGGCAGGACATGCCCTCGTCTGTGCAGGTATCCTGCGCGGCAGCGGAAAGACCGCTTCTGTTGCGGCGTATGCTTTCGTAAGCATCACGATTCTCCGTCCTATCATGACAGCATTCTTCCTTTTTGTCATGGGATGGGGCCTTGTCGGCGCATGGTGCGCCCTTTTACTTGACCAATGCATCCGCGCCTCTTGCGCGACTGTCCTGCTTCACCGCCTCCAAAAAGCCGGATGGAATAAAATGATTGAAAAACTGGCGTAAATATGCCCGCTGTCCATCGGATGGCGGTTTTTTACCGGCAGATATATTTGAAATATTTCTTACTTCCGGCCACGAAATCACGAGAAAATATTCTTTTGCTTTTTCCTGTATTATAATTTAAATGGCAGCCGTTAAAATAAGTTTTCTTATTTGCGGAGACAATGATGAATTTTTCTGAAGAACTTTCTTTCAATCAAAAAATAATTACCGAAGTACACCCCTTTGAAGCACCTGTCCTTACCCGGTTTAAACTGAAAAGTGTAAAAATCTTGGGACTATCTGCCGCATAATATATCGTTTCAAAACCCATTAATTTTATAAGGGAGAAAATCAATTTATATCACTATACACTCCAAACGGCAAAATCGTCTGCGTGGAAATTAATAATAAAAAAGTCTGTTTGAAACGATTTTATAATCGGCAGGCGGTATAATGCTTGTATCGGAAAATCCAAGATGCATACCGATACAACTCAATCGGTTTAACTGCCAAAGTATTAGAATTTTAGGATTAGCCGTTCTATGCAATCTGATATTCAATAACTTTTATTGAGGAGAAACAAGTATGAAAGTAATAGGTGCCAATTTTGCTAAAAAGGTTGAAGTTAATACCAGAGGTAAAAATATAGCTTTAAGCTATACGGATAAAAACGGGAAATTCCGCGTTATCCGTGTCGACAAGGATCTGGAAGTCTGGGAACAAATCACTGAAGAAAATAAATTTAAATTTGGCCCATCGATGGGGTGGGGGTTCTTAGGTGCTGTTATCCTCGGCCCTATCGGAGCTATTGCCGGTATTCTTCTCAAAGGCCGAGCAAAACAGTGTACAGTGGCTTGCGTATTTACGGAAAGCCGCCGATGCGCTATTGAAATGTCTCCGGAAGAATTTACCACCTTCCAGTTTGCTGCCCCTGCCGGGTCAGATGTCGAAAGTATCCGGGCCGAGGCAGCAAAACTTGTAGAGATGGCAGAAGCCGAAGAAACTGCAGAAAAAGAAGCCGTAGCGAATGCGGCCACTGTGGCAGAGACTCTGCTGAAGCTAAAACAGCTTTACGATGCAGGGGTTCTAACTGAAGAGGAGTACGCGGGAAAACGAGAAAAGTTAATAGAGAAATTATAATTGCAATATAAAAAAATCCCGCTATCGTACCGTTAATACGACAGCGGGAATGTAATACCCCAACCGGGGCTTATTACGTTTATGGGAATAGCACACAGCCGACCTACTTTTTGAAGGAGGCTGTTTTTTCATACAGTAAAAGCCGTTATCCATACCCGGCATTCATCCGATCAGCAGCATAAAAATCTATTGAAGACCGGACTTCATATAGGAAAACTTTTTAAAGCATCACCGTACAATTATAAAACCGAACTCCCCATCTTACAAAATTCTGTAAAATGGGGAGTTCGGATAAACATATTCTGGTGACCATCCCGATAGAACATACGAACATGTGTTTGTTTATGTATTCAGATTACTTCTCTGTCCGCATTCGACGCATTGCTTAATTACTGGTCTGCAGGTATCATTTTAGACAACAGTTTATCGACCACCCACAGTACAACAGAAATTAAAGTAGGAAGGAATGCGGAATCACGAAACTTATTCCAACCAGTCTCTTTTTCAGCATCCGCTTTTAGTGCTGTAGTATAAGAATCAGCTATCTCCTTTACTGCAGGAAGTGCAGTATCTTTTAACCAGGCAACAGCAGCATTCTTTGCATCGTTAGTCACAAATTCAGTGATATTAGCCACAATATCTTTCTTAATTTCTTCCATAGTCATAATTTTTCCTCCTATTTACATATTAAACACTTACCATTGAGCGACGGTGTACATGACATATCCACCTTTAACTTTCCTTCCATCTGTAGCAACGGCTACATCAAAACGTCCAGTTTGATAACCGACAGCAGGATACACGTGCTCTTTGACAGCCAGAACACCAGCCTTTACCTTGTGATTATTCCGGAGATTAATCTTATACACATCTACCTTCTGTTGTTCCATATTTGCGGTTACAATAGTTTTATCCGTTTTCTCTGTAGCTGTGTCAGGAATAGCAGCATTATTAGCTCTAATCTGCGCTATTGTCTTCGTAGCAGCATCTTCAAGCGTCGGTGCTGTCACATAGTAAGTTACTTCAGGAGCCGTCGCTCCATCATGGATATACTGGATCTCCCGGACAATTTCCTTTGTCTCCTGCGAATCTGTACCTAGTGCTTCTTTTACAGCACTAGAATTCGTCGTATCGGAATACGGCATTTCTACGGTTGTCTTTTCTGGCGCGGCGTTTACTTCTCTATACTTTTGGATAGCCGTATAAACAGTAAACACTACACAAGCCGCCAGAAACGCGTAAAGTAGGTATTTCAGTCCCTGCTTTGCCTTTGTCCATACTTCATCAAAAATCATGCGGCACCGCCTCTACATAGAAAGAATCTGAAAATCGGTTACACCTCTGGCGATGGCACGGGCAAATTCGTCTTGCCTTGTAGCAAGCAATTTCTCATCCCCGCTATTAGAGATGAAGGCCAGTTCTACCAGAACAGCCGGTGCATCAGTATTGGTGAGCACGTAGAGGCCATTAACACCAGGTGTGGCGATTTTGACACCACGGTTTATTGTTCCCAAAGTATCTACAATCTGTTTTTGAATGCACCCAGCCAGTTTGCCGCCACGATCGCTTCCGGCACAAGCCCAAGTCTCGGTACCGGAAGGACCTGGTTCATTGTAGCTGTTGCAGTGAATAGAAATGAAGAGGTCAGCACCACTGGTGTTCGCCTGGGTGCAAATTTCACCCAGATCATCACACTGAAAGACGTTTGTCACACTCACGCCCGCGGCAATGAGGTATTTCGCCGCCAAATTTCCTACTGCCAGAGCTACATCGCATTCCCTCAAACCAGTGGTACCATTTACAGCACCGGGGTCTGGATTACCATTCGGCGCATGGCCCGGATTGATAAATATGTTCATTTGGTTTCACCTCCTTTCGTTGTATTACTCTTGATTGTTCCACCAATATACCCAAGTAGGCCTGTCACTATGCTCATGGCCAAGTTATCCAAGCCATAAAAAATAGCCATTATCAAACTCACCGAGAGCGCAATAATGACTAAAATATTTTCAATATCAATTTTTTCAAATTGAAACAAATCCATCGCCTCCTATTGGTGGTCCGGTGGTATATGGGGCAGCCTGATAAATTTCTTATATACCTCCGTTACAATCCCATTACCACCTAAATTGTGATATGCCATATACATAGATACAAGGATTTCTACCGTACTGATCGGCGCATATTCTTTTGTAATGCAATCTTCCATACCGATAATGAGCCGGTCGCGTAAAAGTGCCTCTACACCTTTTACCAGTGCTACACGCTTCTGCTCTTTTTCGGTTTCTTCAATCTTGCTCTGATTACGTTGCTGCTTCCATTCATAAAGCAGGATGCCGGAAAGCAGCGAAGGAACTCCTGCTAAAAGCATTTGCCACCATTCCACTATTTAGCCTCCCCGGGCACCGAAGTACCAGACGTATCCGAAGTTGTATTTGCCGCACCTGCGGTAGTATCCGTTGCAGAAAGCTCCTTAGGCGGTTCAGCTACATACAGGCAACACTTAGGATATTGGCAAGTTCCATCATCCCTAAGCACCTTCAGGCAGCGTACGCATCTCTTTTTTAATTTAAAGGCCATGGTTCAATTCCTCCTTATTCGTCCATTGTTTTTACATCTGTATCAAACTGCGCATCTAGATCAGCAAGTTCCTGTTTCAGATCAGTCTGCGTATCCATATCACCGGCCATGGCAGCGGACAAATAATACTTCATGAGATTTTTCTTATTTGCTTCGTATTGGATCTGTAACGCTGCCTTCCGAGCAGCTTTCTTTTCTTCGGCCGTTGGCTCTGGGGCAGCATAGGGCACAGGCTTGCCCGCCGCGCCTCGGATATAGTCACCGGTTAGGTACAGATTGTAGTCTTCGGCGGTGATGATATCTACAATGACAGCCCCATCAAAGAGCTCTTTTGCTTTTCCCTTAAATGCAGCCAGCTTATCTGCATTTTTCTCTTTCGTGGGGTCAAAGTCACAGATAAGAGAACCTACGCGTTTACCCTCTGCATCAAATCCAGATGCGTAATAATCGACGTTCGTACCATTCATATATTTAATCCTCCTGTACTAAAATAACCTCCATAAAGGAGGTTTTTATTATGCGTAAGCCCAATGGTTATGGCTCCATTAAGAAATTATCCGGGAACCGGAGGCGTCCGTTTGCTTTTGTAATATCTGAAAACGGTAGACAAAAGCCTGTTGCGTATTTCACCAATCAGATTGATGCGGAAATTTTTCAAGCTGATTACAACAAGATTCATCGTCATCGTTCCCTTCCCGGACACCAAATCACTTTGTCCGAACTGTACCACCGCTGGCTGCCTGCACATGTAGCAGATACAGCCCCATCAAGCTCAACTCTTTGTAGCTATAAAAACTCCTATCGCCATTTATCTTCTTTGCACTACGAAGCATTCACGAATCTTAAATATATGGATTATCAGCGGATTATAGATGGTATGAAAAAGAGCGGGCTATCTTACAGTTCCTGCAAGAAGGTCCGCTCTCTTATATCATTGTTATCACAGTATGCCAGCAAGATTGAGCTTACCGGCAAGAATTACGCCCCTCTGCTATCTATTGGCAAGAACAAGCCAATTCGGCCGCATAAGCCGTTCAGCCGGCAAAAGATTAACCGACTATGGAGTCATATCGATATTCCTGATGTTGATACTGTACTGATCTTGCTTTACACAGGCATGCGCATTGGAGAGTTACTGCATCTGCAGAAGTCTGACGTCAATCTCCGAAAGCGTTTCATCCGGATTACAAAAAGCAAAACCGCTTCCGGAATTCGGATCATCCCTATCCATTCCCGGATCTTCCCTTTGGTCGCTGCCCGAATGAATCGTTCGGGGTCCTCATTGCTTAGTGATATTGACGGGAATCTATATACCTACAGCCGCTATTGCACTGTCTGGCAGCGGATAATAGAACTCATCAACGCCCAAGGGCATACCACTCACGACTGCCGCCATACGGTAACGACATTGCTCGATAATGCCGGAGCCAATGAGACAGCAAAACGACGTATCCTTGGTCATTCCGGCGGAGATGTGACTGAACGGGTCTATACGCATAAGGGGCTCAGACAACTCCGGAAATGCATCGAATCCCTTAGGTGATTGTTACTAATACGTTCATGATACTGACCGCACCGCTCTTAAAGCCCCTATATATTATGCCAAGCTTGGTTTGTTACTAATTGATACTGGGCCAATATGGCAAAATATGATTTTTTACACTTATTTTGACGACACATCCACATGAGACACGCAAATATCTGCTACAAAGAACATCAACCCTAATCAAAAAGATAACCCCATTCTATCAAGGGTATTATTGGCAATAACACCGCAAATTAAACAGTGGGGAAATGGGGATGTTAGCGGAACATCTGCAATCATCCAATTTCCTGTTAACTTCGGTAAGTGCTTCCAGATTTTAGCGGGCGATGTCGGTTCCGGCGCACATCCACTTGGCGCATCTGGCACCAATACCACGGCAACGATTTACAATGCGAGTGCAACAAGGGTAACTTATCGATGGATTGCCGTCGGCAAGAGTTAGATATCACTCTTTATTTGCCAATTACAATGAAACTTATTGATGGAGCACTTTCATGAACAGTATGAAAGCAGATTGTTGATACAGATGATTGTCCCTTACATAAGGTTACAATATTATCAGAAAAATCTGTTATTCCATTATTCCCGATACCACACGTAACCCAATTTGGATTGTTAAATGCAATAGGGAGCGATACTTGAACAACCTTGTTAGTTGGGGCCTCAGTAGTTCCCCACTGTATAATTAGCCCGCCAAAAAACGACCCCAAACATACGTATCCGTTCTGTGCGATATTGTACTTTACACCAGATGCAGTCAATACCATTTTTAACAGCTGACCGAACCATGAATTTGTTTGCAGCGAGCTGATAGCCGTAATAGCAGATGTTAATGCCAGTTTTTGTATGATGTCATTACCCAATTCTGAGATCTTTTCAAACAATTTAAATCTGTTTTCATGGGCAGATTCACTTATATTATGGGTCTTAATCATACTCTCAACATCACTTTTGTGAACGTATACGATTGAGCTATCAATTTTAATAGAGATATTCGCAGAAGAACTTACAACCAGATTAACTACCAACCTGTTTTCATCAGACGGAGTATCTTTCGACGGAATATAATCATAGTTATTTCCAGCATTGCTGTATGCATATAGAGTTTCTGCACCATTATCCAGTTTAGCAAAAATACCAATTTCACGACTGACAAATCCCTCTTCAAGGTTCGTATTACTGGTATCAAACGTAAGCACAAGTTTTTCTGGATTAGAATCATCAACGCTTACAATTGGCAATTTCATCTTCGGTGACTTCAAATCAGTGAATTTTGTGATGTCATCGCTATCAGTAATGCTCCCACTTCCTAGCTTGCCACACGTAAAAGTCAGTGTATGGGTATTCTGTGCTTGGACAAGCATCTGTGTGCCCTGAGATGTAAAGGTTAGATTTGCAAATTTAGCCATGGCCTATTGCCCCTCCCGAAATTTTAATAAGTTTGTAATTATGAACGACTACGCCTGCAATATAGCTTGGTGAATCATCAACATTAATGTTGTATTTTACAGACATGTCAACTATATTTTTACGGTAACACTGCACGGTACCGGCGCCATGATAATTAAGATCTGCCGTAGTGATGGTCACCAACTTATACCCGATATGAGCCGGTATGTATGTACTGATGGCCGTACGCAATTTTTCATAGTCCGTAATCTGGCCGCCATGATAAAGTACTTCAATCCGGTACTCGCTGGGATAGCTGATGATATACCCCTGTTGGTCCGCAAGGTATCCGTTAATCAGGTTCGTCAGGAAAACTTCTGTCACGCTACTTGGGTTTTGCAGCTTTGCGATTATCGTGCTGCGCCGCACACTATCGCTGAGCGTTTTGTCTGTGGAAATACCGCACAGATCTTCCCAACGTTCAAGGCCCCAGGTAGCCGACTTCACATAGAACTGGTCCAACACATCCTGCAAATCAATCCGGATGGCGTCATGTTCTTTGCTGTCCGCATCATTCGCAGCCTTGAACTGCTGGCTATGGGCAAGAAAAGCCGGCAGATATTGCAGAATATCTACAATGCTTTGTCGCATCCAATTATGATCACTCATGTCAGCGTCACCGTCCCAACCGCAGGAAGATTATCCACAGCGCAGATGATATTTTCCTTACCGCTGTTAATCGTCAGATTATCATAGTCATTTATCCCAGTCGTATCAGAGTTATCCAGGATAATACGCCCAATCTGGGCATAAGAGATGGTCACCGTGTCGGTTGATTTCTGTGTGGTGTAGTTTGTTCCAAACACGCTGGCCTTGAAATATTTCGTTAATGCAGTTTTGATAGCATCCACATCGCCCGTTCCGTTAGTAACCTTAAGCGCCACGTTGACTGTTTTAAGCACAGGCGCTGTTACGGTCACAGTCGCACCGATTGGTGCGTTTTCTGCTATGGTATCTCGTACTTTTTGTAGCAGTTCTTCACTAGGCGTATCTTTATTAGCATCGACAACGATTACTTTAACGGTCCCGTTACCATTCCAGAGTGGCAGCACTTTAACAGCTCCGACGCCACTAACGGATGTGGCCCATTCAATATAATGGTACACATTGCCGGATGTTGCTGGCTGCCTTACGGCAAATAGCAGCCGTTCTAGCAGTGCCCCGTCGGTTTCTTCTTCATAACCGTTATAGGCAGCTGCCTCGTTCGTGACTTTTGACACGCCATAAATGCTGACAGGGATAACCGTAATGGTCCCTGTTGCCACATTGCCGCCAGCTCCGGTACTCTGCGCTGTCGCTTTTACGGTACCAATGCCTTTATCATCCAGCTTCATCGCCTCATCAGTGGCAAAGTTCGTGCCGCTGGGCGTTGCGAATAATGAGCCGGCCGGAACTGTTGCGCCAGCCGTACCAGTAATGGATAGCGTAACCACCGCTGGTGTGGCCGCCCTTCTGGACAATCCGGACAGTTCATCCGCCAGCCGGTCCAGGTAGACGCCCCAGCTTGTCTGTGGGAAAGCCGCATCCATCATCAGGTCCATTTCCGCATAAGCTTTTTCAAACTCTTTAGCGTTAGCAGCCAATGTGTCAAAGGAGAATGTGCCTTCCACAGCGCTTACGTCCGTTCCTTTAAACTCTGCATAGTATTTTTTTAACCGTTCCAGGATAGCAGACCTTGTTTCTGCTTCAAACACTTAATTACACCTCGATTCCTATTGACGTACTACCATATACTGTTGACAGTTGCAGTATCATAGTTATTTTTTTATGATTTAATTTTGTAGAAAGAGCAGTAACATCAAGAATATACGGATTTACCAGTAATCCATCTTTGATGCATTTATATAGTTCACTTGACCGTTGTCCATCGTTCGGTCCTGTTCCAATAAAAGGTTCAAGCTCTATTCCGTAATCATCAAAGTAAGCTAAATATCGATACCGTTCTACTCGCAATGTATGTAGCACCCACACTTTAACAGCTTCATTCTTTTCTACAATCTGATGTGATCCATCTGAGTTAAAAATAAACTGGTCTTTTTCAAAATCCCAGGCAAACTCCTTGAAGATGGGTAAACCAGCACTAGCTGTTTCCGTAACAGACGGTCCAATTACAAATGGATTTGCCATATTAATTACCATCCAATCTTTTCAGTTTGCATAGAACAATAAATTGCGTAATCGTCCTATTATCTTCACCCGTGACCGGAATCAACAGCACTTTATCGCCGGGTTTCCACGTATCTGTTAAGGCCTCATCATTATCGACAGGATGATTGTGGCTTTCATACGCTGCATCACCAGAACCGCCAGATTTATAGTCAGTTTCACCGACCATATGTCGAGTATGTCCCGGAATCCAATACTCATCAATCCATAAATACTGTGAATCAAGAATGTATCCGTTATAGCGAATCTGAATGTTTGGGGGCGGGCTAACGATAACACCAATCCCCGCAGTTGGCTGTAATGCTACCTTTTTGGCCATCTGTTTATTCATAGACACCAGTGCTTTATAAGGATTTTCTGTTTTATTCATTCATATATCACCCCTGACTAGCCTTGATGACTTTAGTAACTTGTAATCCGTTCATATTCATATAATCACGTCCGTGAACCGTTACATTCCGGCTTGTGCTATTGCCGTAATATCCACCTTCTCCATCATAAATAACAACATGATTGTTGTTCCCATAAACCAACACATCACCTTTTTGCAAATCATTGACGTTGTAAGAAAGCAGCCCTGCGCTGTCCGCATCACTGACTATACTTTCGACACCAACAATACCATTATCTGCTTCCTGTGCCAAAAAGGGGCTGTAATAGCTCCCGCACTTGCCAACAAATTCCGCACACCCATTGGATCCATTATCCATTGTCTGTCCGCCCCATGCACTCCATCCGGAAATTAATCCTGAATCAACCGTACTGGCTCCATTAGAAATCCCTCGCTTATTCTTCATTCGTCCGGAAGAACTACTGAACACTGGTGTTGCATAATCAACCTGCTCAATTGTTGGTGTTTCTGGTACATCGGGAATATATTCCAGCGTCAAGTCCATCGTGTGCTGTCCATTTCCAAAGCTATGTGAATCGCTCTTAATATAAAACTTACCTTTCAGCTGCTCTTCCTGAACATTAATAGCATAGCCTGTGATGCATTGGACATAACCGATACCTCTTATGCTAGATTCGTCTTTTTGCCGTACAAGCTTTGCTTTCGCCGCTTTTACATTGTCTACCGTTTCCTCTTTTTTAGGCGGTTGCATCTTATAGATTTTTTGGATCATCCCGAAATGCTTCACATCATCATTAATGGTAAACATTTGGCATACTGTCCCATTATCATCTACAGCCTTAATCCTATTCACCATGTTCTCAATGCTCTCGGAATGTTCTGCATCAAAAACATTAGTATCGGCAGTTGCTGTATACCCTTCAATCAGCTCACCTTTTTTGATGACATTAACCTTGCCATTGATGCAGACTGGAAAGTAGGCAGTGTCCTTTCCATTAGCCTTATCCGCCGCTTGTTGAATATCAAGCAGCATCTTTAATACTTCAGTACAGCTTTTATCGTCCGCAATAAAATTAACGGTTGCCGTCAGTTCTTTAGGTAACGTTCCAACTGGAATACCTATCTCATTACATATTTGTTTTATTCCAGCTGTGACTGTACCAACAACAAGTGCGCGTATGTTGCTCTTAGCTAAATAGATAAGATCATCAAAGCAGGTAAAGTCGAAAACAAAGCCGTTAGAAGAACGCTTCCTGTAAAAAATACGCCCTTCAAACAGTTCAATTTCATCAGTATTCTCCGATTCACGATAAAACAGATAAATAAACCCACCAACCATAAGGTTAAGTGGGGTAAATACTTTATCTTTATCAGGAGTATTATAAGCAATCGTGAATTCCAATTTGCGTGCTGCCTGGTCGCTATCACCAGACCACGTTGCATTGATTATGTAGTTACTGATGTCGTAGTTATCTTTTGTCTCAATACTGCCACTGTCCTTGCTATCTTTAGCCTCTGCATCTGTTTTCGGAGGATCACTATATCTGAAAGTCAACACAACAACCTACCTCCCACTAAAACGTATATAGTGACTTACCATTACTCATAACTGCTTTAGCAGTCGTAGTAAGGATAGTCCCAGCTGAAACACCGCCGGACTTTACCATCGCTTTATATAGCCCCAATACACGCTGCCCTTGTTTTGCAATAGTTGTAGTCTTTTGAATTGCTCGCTGAGCGGCATCTAGACTTGATGCTTCTATTCCCAGATATGTTGTCTGCTTATCCCCACCAGTGGAAGCCACACGACTTTTTAGAGCCGTAGTGCTATTTGCAGCAGAAGATGCAGGCATAATATACCTATATTCTCTCAGCTCGATGTCAAAGTATACATCACCAGTAGAATCTTTTTCGCCATATTCAAAGTTTTCAATACTAACTGGCATACTAATATCTGTACCGGAAATAGATATCGTACAAGGCTGTCTATTTTCCGCCATTCTCTTAATCTGAGACACCAATTCATAGGGCCCTATAGCTGTGAGTGTCTGAACAAACGTATAAGACTGACTTGGAAAGAAAGAACTAAACCTCAAAGAAGATAAGCCACGCTTACCTAGCATGTTAACATCACCCAAATTGTTTATATTAACCGTAGTATTATTATATGGGTTTATCACGCTAAAATTAGATGGACTCACCGGAAAACTTACGCTATCTGTTCCCCCAGCCAATGTAAACGTGCATCCATCACTATTGCCCCCCAACGCTCCCAATACATCAGAAAGAACACTGGAAGCTGTATTTACAAAATTAAGAAAACTTGCCATTAAATTGCTCCTTCCGTACTATTGATGGCCTCCTTCTCCATTTGATATTGGATTTCCTGAGCCACCTTACGAGCAAATTCTTTGATATCTCCTTTATTGCTGGAGATAGTTGTACCATAAAAATTTAGATTGATAGCTGGTGTTCTCCGTTCGGATCGCGCACCCATATTGTAAGCGCTTCGTACAGACTGATCATGTGGAATTACTCTGGCTCCGGACGGCAGATCTACAATTTCACCACCGCTTTCATTAATAACGGCTGGCCCTCCCAACCAGTTATCCGTACCTCGTGCCAAGTAAGGAATATTTGGAGCAAAATGAGAACCACCGATTACGGGTACCCAGTCAGGCACCGTGAAATCAATATTGTTAATACCACCGATAACCGCATTAATAGCTGCTTTGATACCATTTAATATCCCTTTAGCTACTCCTTGAATACCCCCAAAGATACTGCTGAATATATCGACAATGCCCTTCCACGCCAGAGACCAGTCCCCAGTAAACACACCGGTAATAAATTCAATCAGCCCAGAGAAGACGCCAATAGCCGCGGTAACTATAGCGGCAACAATATCAAAAGCAGCTGTAAAGGCACCTGTCAATATACCACTTACAAGAACGATAGCCGCATAAAGTTCACCTCCAAGAATTCCAGCCAGCACATCAGAAATGGTGTTCAGTACACCAAAAATACCGGTTCCATTCCGGAACGCATTAACCAAGGTATCCCAAGCATCCTGTAATTTAGTTAAAACTGGAGAAATTACATTAATGGCAGCTGTAAAGGCACCTTTTATCATATCCCAAATTTTCTGAAAAAACGGTCCGATTTTATCCCAGTTCTTATATATCAGGAAGGCCGCAATTGCTATTCCAGCAACTACAAGTCCCATGGGTCCCATAAGAGCCGCACCCGCCATACGCAGCATTCCGAATGCTTTTACACTACCTTGAACAGCGAATTGCAAAGCTTTGTTACTAACAGCATGCCCAGACAGTACACGGCCGATCTGTCCGTATGTAGTCATAAGTGTCCCAGAGATAGAAAGGACTTTCCCAACTGCAAAGGTTAATCCGGTAAATGCAATAATTCCTTCACCTATATGGATGATCATTTGCTTTGCTTCTGGCGAAAGATTTGTAAAAGCTGCGGCAATTCCTTGTATAGCATCAGCTACGCTTCTGATTGAAGGCGCTAAGGCGGAGCCAAAAGAAATGCCTAATCCTTCGACCGCACTCTTCATGGCATCCATAGAACCTTTTAAAGTATCCTGCATTTTTATGTAAGCCGCATGCGATTGACCGGTACTATTGGTAATCGTATCAGTCATCTCTTTGTACGCTTCAGGACTTGTCTTAACAAGAGCAAGAAGCCCGCTAAATGCATTCTTTCCAGCTATTGCCTTAGTGGCAGCAACCTGCTCTGTATCAGACAACCCACTCATTTTATTGCGCAAAAGTTCGACAGCTCCAGCTAGTCCAATAAAACTGCCATCACCTTTTTTTAGGTCAGCAGCACTAATTCCAAGGCTGTCAAGAGTCTTTGCCGCATCACCTGTCGGAGCGGCTAGGCTGGCCATCGTTGCCCGTAATGACGTGCCAATGGAAGACGCTTCAATACCATTGTTTGCCATAATGCCCATTGCAGTACCCAATTCTTCAATGGATATCCCTAAAGCTGCAGCCGGAGCACCCGCATATTGCATAGCCAATCCAAAATCCGCAATACCCATCTTAGATGCATTGGCCGCTGCTTGAATAACGTCGGCAACATGTACTGTATTTGCTGCAATATCACCAGTCTTGAGATTCCATATAGACAATGCAGAGGTTACAACATCCGATGTAACTGCCATGTCTTCCCCTGAAGCGATGGCTGCTTCAATAATCCCTGGCATGGAACCGATGGCTTGATTTGCATTAAATCCACCTGCAGCAAGTCTGTCCATTCCAGCTGCAACATCTCTTGCTGTTGTTGGAAATTTCGCTCCCATAGCAGCAGCGGCATCTTTCATCCGCTTCATTTCCTCAGCTGTAGCCCCAGCTTTTACAGCAGCTTCGGTAATAGTCTGGTCGAAATCCATAAAAGTTTTGACACCAACTGCACCAACACCGGCAATCCCAACTGCCAACGGAGCCATAGCACTGGCAAGAGAATTTACATGTCGCCCAGCATTAGACAGATTTCTCCCTATCTGCTGATTCATTTTAGCGGTTTGTTCCATCTGAGTGCGAATATTTCCCAGCGTTCCAGTTACGTGATCAGTTAATCGCATTACCAAGTCAATGATTTCTGCCATCGGTTATCCTCCTTTCGTCTTATTTTTAATATCATCTTGCAGCTTCTTTTCTTCCTCAATCTCTTTTAGCATGAAAGCCCGAAGGACGGTACGTTCTCCGATCCCCATTGCATAATACTCTGATGGTTTTAAATTATGCCTGGCATAATGCCAGTACATTGCTTGGGCATCACCATCAGAATCGATTAGTTTTTTACTTCTTCCACCTTATCCGTCAAATCATTTCCCAACCCACAAAGTCCACAAATCGCCTGCGCAATATCTTGAACTTCTCCGGCATTGAAAAGAACTTCAAACAAGTCCTTTCGAGTAGCTGCTCTGAACTTCTTCAAGACTTCTTTATCATTGAATTCCTGATTGGTAATGCCGTCGATCAGAAAACCCATATAAAGTTTATAAGTATCAGCAGAAGGTTTTCCACCTTTACTGATAAATGTAGCATCGTCCTGAATTTCTCTAACACGATGGTTCGAAATCTGCTGCAAGTGCAAAATGAACGGTTCGCCGACAATTTTTGTCAGTCGTTTTACTTCAAAATCTTTAACATCTTTTTTAGTAATTTTCCCGGCGTCTGCCGCCAGTAACGCTTCTGCCAAATTCATAAATTCTCCTCCTATTCATCTGCTTCATCAAGGATGTCATAATCAGTGAACGTAAAATCATAACTATCCTCTGTCAATTTTTTTGCTTCCCAATCCATTAGAGTAAGTTTGTCAAATGTCGCATCACGAATTACAACTCTTTCATCACCAATTGCATCCGGATCTGATAGTTTAGCCACAATGGTGCACACTGTTTGATGACCATTTTTGATATTGTCAGACAGCTTCTGAATCATGTAAGAAGACACATGGTTCATCTTGATAGTTCCTTTACCCTCCCATCCGGTAGTTTTATACTGTTTTCCGCGTTTTTTGACCTGATTTACTTCTTCTTTAATTAAATTCACTTCCGCCTTGAAAGAAGTGACCTGTGCCATATAGTTTCCATCAATCCATACTTCACCTTCAGTGCCGGACATAACTTGCTGTGCATTCATAGAATCCATTTATTATGCCACCTCCTTAAATATTAATAGGAAGAACAATATCTTCCATTGCATCAAGAATCTTAATCTTTGCAGTCAAGTATACCAGTTTCTTAGTATCTAGCTTCTTCAATTCAAGGTCGCTCATATCAGCCAATTCATCCTGCGTATACAACCCATGTTGAAGCTGGTAATTCTTAACCGCTGATACATCAATGTCTACGGCAGAGTATCCCTTTTGTAATAAACGTCCATCTTCCAGTTCCTTAAAATATCCCATGATTGCTGAAATAAGCAACTGTTTATTGTCATAATCGTTGGCATATTTGCCAATGTAGCTATCCTGAGCCGTTTTTTTGATATCATCATAGATCGCATCCATAACATCCACACTCTTGATGGTCTGATATGCTTCCAGCTTACCTTGGGTAGTTGTCACAAGAGAATTCATCGCACGGGACATTTTGAATTTCTCGCCATCGTACCAAATGAAGAATTCCCCTTTATTTACTTTCTCGTCATTTTCATCTGTTGTATGTCTATCACAGTCAATAACTTCGGATAGCGGGGCATACGTAGCAGAAATCGTTAGCGGAGTACCTGCAATCAGTCCGGCGATACGCGGTGTATATTGTGCACCGGTATAGGTTTTAGATGATGTCTTGATAGTAGTGTTACTAAAATTTATAATGCCCTCATAATCTCCAGAATACCCAGGCAGAACCACTTTAGACCTTTTATACTTATTCTCACGATTAGTCTTGAGCCATGTTGCCACAGATTCCAATTGCTGTGTTTTAATAGTCGGAATAGCCAGATAGTCCCACCTGTCGGTTGCTAGTAATTTCAGGGTATCTGCAAACTTATCTGCCTCACCATTTTTGCCTTTATCCGATATCGCTGCAAGATATACTTTTACACGGTACGGTGATTTAACATATCCCATCAAGCACTTTGTAATATAGTCCTGATTGTCGGCCGTCATTTCAGACGGAATATCATCTGTGGTATAAACCGTAAATGGATTCTTGATTGCAGAAACTGAATTGCCTTTTCCGTCCTTATGGTCAGTCATCAGTTTAGTAATTGTTTCCTGCGGTTCTTCCAAAATCAGAGCAACAATACCACGCTGACTTCTTTTAATAGCCTCGATACCCGCCTCAATAAAAGATATTGTGACAGAAGGCATTCCTAATTTTGCCATGTATTTTTCCTCCTTTAAATACTGTCTTTATTCACTTTACCGGTAAATGTTTCCTGATCCGGCTGCCTACTGTTATGATTGATATTGACATCAACCTCTCCCATGAGTTCAGCTACAGCCTCAGGATCTTTATATACCCGCTCTTTGTAATGAATGATAATCGTGATGGACAGAATATCCTCCTCTTCTCCTACCCGGTCGTCTTCAACCGATTCAATTTTAAGATACCGGTCATCTACTTGGACGCCTACAGAGAATATTTGCTGTATCCTATCAATGATATCCATGTAAACAATTTCGTTCTTATTAGAATCTTTTGCATAATAGGTAAGCAGAATGGTGAGTTCCTTATCCATCCAGTTTACTGTTTGTGGTGTCATTACTGATGATGCCGAAATAAAAAAGCAAGGCTTCTGAAAGTTCTCGCGAACTTCATCAGAATAAACCTTACAGTCAAACTCCTTGATCAGAAGAGCAATAATATTTTTGATGGCCTGTGCCTGACGTACTATTTCAGCCAATATGACCACGCACCTTTTCAAAGAAAGTTGTTTCCATGGTCCGTTTTACACCAGCCCAATTTTTCTGTACGGATTTCTCAAAGAATCCCTTGTGCTTATTTAACGCATTCTGCCATTCTGGTTTAGGGTTTCCATGTGAATCTTTCGGATTTTTTACGCCGCGTTCTACCAGATGATAATGTGGCGCAATATTTCTGATTTCAGCTTTTGGTTCTTTCCCCCAAGCGTTAATCATCCGCATTTTCCAACTTTTATTTAGCTTTCGCTTGTGATTGCTTTTACCGATAGGTGTATCTCTTTTGATGGCTTTTACCATCTTCTTGGCTCCTTCCTCCAAAGAATCTGAGGCATCTGCCGGATATTGTCTTTCAAAGTCATTCAGCTTTTTGCAGAAGTCATCAATCGTCATGGATATCCCCCACTTTCTTCAAATTGCACATGAGTTCCAGCTTTACATGGGCTTCATATGGGTCTACTACAGAAGTTATCTTATACGTAGTATTACCGTATTGTATCAACATATCTGTATCAATACCCTTGCGGTAACGGATAGTTATCTTTGTGATGAATTCTGTTTTGTCCCGATACTGTTCGTAATACGTTTTGCCACGCGCTGGTTCTATCCGTGCCCATACGGAATTACCTATGGCATCTGTATATCCTTGATGCGTCAGCCCATATTCATCGATAGTTTCTGTATGCTTCAGTATATGAATACGTTTATCAAGTGAGCCGATTTCAACGTTAATCATTAGACTATTCCTCTGGATAAGCTGCACATTGGGCAATATGGATTAATAGCGCAGTAACGGTGTGAGGTATATCATTGATTGCTCCCGGCTTTGAACTATACGCAGCTCTGTTTTCATACCAATGAGCAACCAGCATCTTGACACAAAGGTCATATAGCTGGCTGCTGTTAGCATTGGTATTTATTTTCCCTGTCGTCCGCTTAACATAATCACCGGCCGCATTGATTAAACTTGTCACTAAGTTATCATCATCGGTAATGTCGCTATCTATTTTTAAGTAATTTTTAGCCTGTTCAAGCGTGACCATAAATAATCCCCTTACTTGTTCCCTGTCAGCAGCACCAGAGAGTTGAAGTCAACCGGACGTCCATCAGCAATCATAATAGATTTGCGAACAATATCATCCGTTTCATTGTCTTCGTAAACTTTCATGGCAATACTGTAATTAGTATTCAGTACATAGTCCTTCATACGATAGATGAAGGCAAAAACATTGTTCTTAGTCAATGTAGCCACAAAACTCGGCAGGTGCTCACAAAGAACAACATTTCGCCCTAATAAAGTACGTGTTGGTACGCCATTGATTCCAGCGTTAACGCGGGCAATGGGTTGCCCTTCAGAATCAGTCATACCAATAAACTGCATGAATGTTTGCTTAGTCATCACCCATACAGCCCCTGCTTCATAAGCTTGAGGCACAGCTGCTTCAGCATTGACCAGAGTATCATAGCCAAGCTTGGCTACATTGATTGCGGTACCCTTAGTAAGATCTTTAATAATGCCAGTAGGCTGTCCGCTTCCCGTACCTTTGATAATAGCTTCTTCAAGAGCAACTGCCATCGCTTCTGCAACGTTAGATACGATGGTATCCTCAAAGGCAGACAAACTCATGTATTCCGTTTCCAGAGTAACAGCTACAGCACAGCGCAGTTTGAAGTGAGAAAAGGTAATCGTCCCCAGCGTCTTCTTCTGTTTTGTAGAAGTTGCGCCTTCTGACACCCATGTTGCCACCGGCTTTACATCAGAAGTCGGGATTGCCAGCCCGGATGCATACGCCGTTCTAGTAACAAGAGGCAAAATATTCCCATAGGTACGTATCTTTTCAACCACACGGTTAAGAGTAACTGGAGGGATCAGCGCACCTGCATCCGTAGTGTTGGTAGCATCACGGAATTCGGTCGGAATGGCAGTACCACGAGTAACATAGTCCATGAATGCTTTACGATATTCCTCAGAATCGAGGTCATGAACTACAGCAACCTCTTCTGGTTTCTGGCGTTTATGCACACTCGATGATTCCTTACCAACATTAATATCATGAGCAATCTTTTCGCGTTCTTCAATTTCTTTCTGTTCAGCGTCCAGACTGCGCAATTCTTCCTGGAGTGCTTTCAGATCAACTTTGCCTTCTCCCTGTAAGGCCTTTCTAATTTCTTCTTTACGATTCCTGATTTCAATAAGTCTCTTGTTCATACTTTATCTCCTTTTTATAAATACGTTTCGGCAATCAACTTTTCACGGAGTTCATGCTCCTGTTCGCGATGCTTCAATTCTTCAATAATGCCGTCATGGTCACGGGCGGCGATGCTAGTGCCATCATAGGCCGGAAAATCCACCGGGCTGGCATCCACAATCATGTCAATGTGCTTAATAGTCCTGGTCTGTTCTTTTGTTGCGGAATCATTTTCCCAGTCATCCTTATCTACCGTGAAGGCAAAGGACATTTTATTGATATCCCCGCGCTTAATCAGCTGGTAGATATCCTTGCCGGCAGTTGTCGGCGCAATGTCGGCTTCTACTTTGATTCCGCGTTCATCCGCTGCAATTTTCATAGAGCCATTGGATGTGCGTGCCAGGATAAGTGCCGCATCAGAATGGTTATATCTAAGAATTACGTCACTCATGTCCGTATTGGCATCGACAGCATTCCTGTCAATCACTTCGTAATACTTTGTCCCACTATATGGCGACTCCCACAGCAGCGTTTTTTCATTGAATACGGCTGCATACCCTTCAACATGGAGGCCTTCCCCTCCGCCTTCCTGGTCGGCAGCTCTCAATGCCAGCCGTCTGCACTCAATCTTCTTCTCCATCCCCATCACCTCCTTCCGATGTGCCATTTTCGTTGTCATCTTTACCAGTCTGGTAAAGAGACTGGTCCTTTGTTTTCACGTAGTTCAGCGATACCACAATTTCCTCGCCTTCCTTGCCTGGCAGGCCAGCATATCCAAATAACTCACGGATTTCATTACGCTTAATAGCTCCAGCAGGAATCATGGCTGCAGCAATCTTTACTTTGGATGCTGTGCTCATATATGCTAACCGATTAGCCTCAAAGACCACTTCATTACCAAATCCCCTTTCCTTTTGTGTGAAGAGCTTTTCTGTAAACTCTTGGGACAGCTTGATAGCAATCGGAGCAATCACGCTCTCATAAAATGCCTGGTATTCTTCTTCGGTAAATTTCCCGGAAATGATATTTTCATTCACTCCAAAATACTTGTATAAATTATCACGGGCAAAATTCATCTGCCCTTTATCAAAAGTCTGTGTATCCGTTGTTAGCTGTTGAAATTTACCGCGATTATCAAGGGAGCCGATACCGCTCCCATTTGATGGACCAGCAAATGAATCAACGAAATTATGCCACAGGGAATCCTGGTCTTCTGGCCGAACCGTGCCCGCCCACTGGATGATGCCGCGCAGTTTGCTAAAATTCTTAACCACATTGATGATAGCCACTTTGACTGATTTTAAAAGGTTTATGTCTTCCGCCAAAATCTGCCCTTCCGGATCTCCAAATACTTCATCTCGGTTGTAATTCCTCCGGATATGAATCAATTGATCATAAGGCACAACAACCTGTTCCCCACTGCCAAAGGTAAATTTACAGTACAGATTCCCTTTACGGTCCTCATATAATTCAAGATTACCGAAATTAAGTGGCCACAAGGCACTAACATTCCCGTTCATATTCCGCTGGATATATACGAATAGGTTATTGTAGCAATAATATTGCGCTATAATTCTTTCGATAAACTCCGAGGCTGTCATAAGCCAGTTTGGACGGACAGACAGCAAATACTGTAATTTATCATCCGCATTCTTAATAATATTTCCTTCTTTTCGGACAATATGTTTGGGATGAAGTTTCCCCGCATGCCGAGCAATTGTATCAACACAATTCCGCCCAGTTGCGGTATCGTAAACATTTCCATCGAACGGAACATAATTATTAGAGTACCCATCCAGCAGTTTTGCTCTGGTTAATCCATCACGATGGAATAACCGTCCAAAAATATTTTGCACCATGCTTCTTAGTTCCAAGTCTTCACCTCCTTTTAGATAATATTCATGTAATCTTCTTTATTTTGTTCATAAACCGTATATGCGTCCAAAAGAGAAGCAAATCCATCGATACGTTTTCGAGGATTTGATGTCTTACATGGCTGAATGTTGTCATTGCGATCCACATCTACAGCTACGTTAGACATACACCATTTCAGAATAGGATTATTATTATAGATAATACGTTTGGCGGACATATCCGCCGCTAAATTCTTCATTGGTCCAGATAAGGTTTGTTTACCTTGTGCAACCGGTACCATTACATCTTCTCCGAATCGTTCTTTCATACTTTGCACAAGATAAGCAGCACTCCATCGGTCAAATCCGCATTTATACAGATAGATGTCATCATACTCCATCTCATCAACAAACCACTGAATGATTAGTCGGTAATCATTCCGGAATCCAGGCGAAGTCTGAAGCCAGCCTTTCTTTTTCCAAATATCGTATGGCACCCGGTCTTCATGTACCCTTTTTTCAAGCAAATCTTCTGGAATCCAATACATCTGCTTTACATAGATATTCGGATCATCATGGATACAAAAAAGCATGGTGGCACATGTCAAGTCTGTTGTTTCAGACAAATCAAAACCACCTATGCCATACCTGGGCTTGAGTTCCTGAGTATCGTAGGTGGTTTCATTATTGATCTGTTCAAATGTAAAAAAGGCATCTCCGGAGGTTTCGCGAATATTAAAGTCTTTACACAATAAGTTTTTTACTCGTAGAGTATCATGTTGCGCCTGATAAACTTTCTGCGCCAGTGTCTGAGTATTTTTGATGCGCCCCAGTCCCGGATTTGCTTTTGGCCAGCATTTTGAATCAGTCCATTCGTCCCTTTTATCCAGTTCATAGACGATAGGAAGAATCGTTTCATCTCTATACCCATTTGAATCATCATATCCTTTTATAATCCTTTCACATTCATCATATTTCAAATCAAAAATATTGTCTCGGACCGTTCCTGCTGTCGTCGTTATAATACAGAGAGGTTGTTCACGAGCCGTCATGCCATCAATGAGTACATCATAAAGATTCTTATCTTTTAGTGCGTGCAGTTCATCAATTAAAGCCCCATGAACATTCAGACCGTCCAATTTGTCGCTATCACTACCTAATGGCTCAAAAGAGCCTTCATTGAATCGTGACCGGATAACTGAAACACGCAGATCTAAATTCTTATTCAGTGCGATTGATTTCTTAATCATGGAACAGGCTTCTCTCCAAATGATTTTTGCCTGGTCCTTTTTTGTGGCAGCGGAATAGATCTCTGGTCCAGCTTCCCCGTCTGCCACCAAGAGATAAAGACCAAGACAAGAAGCAAATGTAGACTTACCATTTTTACGAGCAACAATAAGAATCAGCTGCCGGTATTCCCGGATCCCCGTATCTTTGTCTACAAATCCAAAAAGAGCTGCGGTAATAGCCTTTTGCCACAATTCCAAGATGACTGGTTTGCCGCCCCATTTCCCTTTCGAATGCTTACAGAAGGTCTGAATAAAGTCAATTGCATACTGGGCTTTAGAGTCATCGTAGATATATTGCGCATTTTTATCATTTATTTTTTCCGTCAAATGCTTAAATACCCGCCGTACCTTATCGGATACCACAATCTTACCGGATTTTATGCCGCTATAATATTTTTCAATGTAATTCAAGGCCTGTTTTTGATGAATTCCGTCAGCGTGTCCTCTGCATCAGGGGCAGCTGTAGCCGGAAGACATTGCACCAGGGTACGAATGGCGCTCACATAATTCTTGAACGTGGTGGAGTAGGCCTTTGAAACCGTTGATTCCTTGGTTCCAAACTGATTTTCCCCGTTCTTATATTCCTCTACAAATCCCACAACTTCCAGTTGTTCCATAAGCTTTTGCAGCTGGTATTCCAGACGTGCAACCTGCCCAATCAGTGGGGTCACAACCGTTTGCTTCTCTTCATCGGCGGCTTTTAGTGCTTCCTGCAATGCTTTCACTCTTCTTTTTATGGCTGTTTCCGGTTTAATCTGTCTCACTCCATCACCTCCTTATTTTTTTACTCTGATTTTCGTATTTTTCCCTTAATCTTGATACTACACCCCCTTGGCGGATGCCGCTTGTATTACAGAAAGGCCTGCCCCCGGCGTAGATTTTTTATCTTTTCAAAATATAAACTGGGGGGCTTGTTGTCTATCGTTCATGGTCGATGATGCCAATCGGATTGCCATCATCATCAAATAGGCACTCCCGGTCCAGCCCTGATGCATGTACTGCATTGTGGCAGTAGATGCATAGCAGCTCAAGGTTATTCCAACCATATACCACGCTGTCGTCATCCACGTTCTCTAGAGCAAGATACTGCTTATGATGCACAATGAATCGAGCCGGTTTCCCACTCCCAACGAATGAACGATTTTGGCATCGCTCACATACATAGTGCTGACTCTCCGCATAAGCGTGCGCTAACTTACGCCATCGCTGGCTGTTGTATATATCCTTACTAAACTCTCGTGCCACAGTAATATCCTTCCCAATTTCAAAACCAAAATTAATTTCAGTTTCAAAATCTGTTTTCATTTCCAATCTTAGAATAAAAAACAAAAACCACGCTGTTACACGTGGCCGTCTGCTTGCTGTTCAGTTTTCGATGGTATTAGTATAGCACACCCTTCCTGCTTTTTTCGTACACAAATCGTACATAAATCAGTCACGTTTCTGCTCAAAAGTGCTACGAAACTGTCACGGATAAAAAGTTATCCACAATCTGCTATGACTTTTTAAAGAATATCAGTGACGTTTGAAAGGGAATAGCATCCGGCCCGAACATCATACGTGCTAAAGTCTGTAAGGCCTCTCTTGCCCGCTTACGGCAAAAGCCGACACTGCAACAAGTATGGCGAGCCGTGTTCTCCCATGATACCCCATCCATATATCTATCCCGCAATATAAGAGCATCTGTCTCATTGATAGATGCCAAGGATTCCATAGAGCGATCCAGTCTTTTAATCAGTGGTTCAATCTGCTGCAGCTCCGCTTGATACTTTGTTATTTTTTCCTGTAAACTCTCCCGTTGCATATAGATTCGTTCTTCCTGACTGATCTTTTCACCGCCATTGCAACCGCCGGTTGGAGAAAGTGTTGACGCAGTCGGTGCAGCATCCTGCTTCAGCATGGCTTCGCAGTCTTCTATATCCGCTTTCACATTGGCTACATACTGCGAGAACTCCCGATACCTCAACAGATACTCTTTCACCGCATCAATATAGTCATTATGATACACTCTTTCTCCTCCTATCTATAAACGGTGGAAAGCAAGGCTTGAGCTTTTTACTTTCCGCCTTGCCCATATCAAGCTTTTACTTCTCTTACACTTATCTTTAAAAATCCGGCACTCTGTGAATACCACTTCCGGCAGTTGACCTCAATCACTTGCCTATCGTCTTCATAAGCTACCCCATTAAGTGCGTCTAGTACAGCCTTCAGCGTATTGTCTATATCCGGTTTCTTCGCCGGCCGATTGATGTTATGCTGGCAGGCCAGCCGCTTACCTTTCGTATATGACTTCGGAATTTTGAAATAGGCATCAACAGTAACGCTAACATAGCAATCAGCCGGAATGATTTTCCCAACGACAGAAAGAAAGGCCTTACGGATCTGCTTCTCATACTTTGCTGTTTTTGCCGGAGTATATATCGTCCCTGTTTTGCGGCTGAACCTTGGCCTGGCTTTTCCTTGCGGTTCTCCTTCAACTATGAATTCCATCACTTCACCTCAAGATTTCATAAAAACAAGAAAAATACTTTTCCCGCGGCGATTGCCAAATAATGGCTGCATAGGCAACACCTTCAATACATCTTTCGTGCTAATATTGATTTTCCGCTTATCCATGAAGACGACATCCGGATTATTTTTATTGAACCAAAACATTCTGGATCCGCAGCAAGCATCCAAGATTCTTTTCACATCCTCATTCCCTTTCTGATAGCTATCTTTCACGATTAACCAGGAACAGACATAAGAGCACGGCAGCAATCATGCTACCACTCATGGCGCCCAAGAAAAATATTAATACCTCATTCATTTTCGTTCCCCGAATCAGTCAATACAGCTTCCCCATCTTCAAGCATATAAAACATATCAGCTTTAATAATTTCTCCATCAACTTTAAAACATTTCACATCCTTCCTGTACATTCCATCATCGTTTTCTTCCCATTCAGCAAGAATAAGCCAACATCCAAGCGCACCTTTTGCCTTGCTTCGTGCGCCGAGTGCGATAGCAACACTGTCCTTACCTTCCACTATTGCCGTGGATCTGTACCCGGATGTGGCTGCCGTGGATCTGTCCCCGGATGTGGCTGCCATGGATTCGTCCCCGGATGTGGCTGCCGTGGATCTGTCCCCGGATGTGGCTGCCGTGGATCTGTACCCGGATGTGGCTGCCGTGGATCTGTACCCGGATGTGGCTGCCGTGGATCTGTACCCGGATGTGGCTGCCGTGGATCTGTCCCCGGATGTGGCTGCCGTGGATCTGTACCCGGATGTGGCTGCCGTGGATTCGTCCCCGGATGTGGCTGCCGTGGATCTGTCCCCGGATGTGGCTGCCATGGATTCGTCCCCGGATGTGGCTGCCATGGATTTGTCAAAAGCTTTCTCTTTTATCTTCTCAACGTTAATGTGCTCTTTAATGTACTCCATACCCGCCTTTACAATGCCGATAAGATTAAGCTCCGTCTTAATCGTCAGCTTTTTGGCTACTCTTTTTGTATCAGAATCTTTTTCGTCCGTCACATTTTCAGCTTCAACAACCGCATATCTTGATTGATTTTCTGGCGAATAATAAGAAAATACATCAAACGGGTTTTCGCAAAAATGCAGCCCTTTGTTACATAACCTTGCTTCTGCTTCTTCATATGTTTTGCCCACTTCATACTGCATATCACGGCATTTCCAGTTTTTGTCAAACCCTTTATATCCTTTCATCGCTTGGCCTCCTGTTATTATCTGTAAACCCTTCCAGTTCGGATATTTTTAAGTACAATTCGTTCAATGACTTCAAACCCAGCTTCTTTGAAAATAGCTTTAGCCTGGTGAATTGCTGTCTCCATTCTGGCCGCATCCGCTTCATCTTGCTTCCGTTTTTCTTCCTGCCGGATTGTTTTGTATGCACCAGCATACGTCGGATCCATATATCCTTCTTCGTTCTTAATCATCGGCGTAGCCCTGCCAGTCTCTGATTTTGCCCTTTTACCAGTACTGCATATGGGTTCACCATTTCATAGATTCGACTTCCCAAGGCTTCATCTATATCGGTCATATCTTTCACCATGTATTCGCTACTGAACAGCGTTGTCAGGTGATTCAAGTATCTGGCGTTAATCAGATCAAAGACGACTTTCAGTTCTTCCCGGTCAATATCTACCAACTTTCCTTCCTGCACCTTTCCAGAGAACTTGAACAGGTCATCAATATACAGATTTTGGCAGGTCTTCCATTTATGCATGGCAGCATCATAATCTGTGCTATAGCTTCTAGATGCTTTTACCAGCTTTGGCACTTCCGCCCGGTAGGAAAAATAGTAGTGCGGTTCATGAAAGTGCTTTGTCAGCTCCTGGCACACGGCAATGCAGATGTGGGTCTTGCCCATACCGGATTTACCAAACAGTCCAAATCCAGGACCGTCCGGTTTATGCTCATGCAGATATTGGACAGCCAGGGCTTTCATCTTGCCGGCAACAGGGCTTCTATTGCCATCAAAGGTATCCAGGGTATATCGCTCGTAGTCTTGGGGAGAGATGCCCGACTGTTTGAGCCTCCGAGCTATCTGCCGCCGCTCCCAGCAATCAGGGCAATAGGCCATAGCTACAGTACCGTTTTCCTTCTCAACGGGTACCCATCCGCTGTTTCCACAACGTGTGCAGTTAATACCGTCCTTGGAAAGTTTTGTCGGTTCTGGCGCATAATGTTTTACACTTAGCTTCAATTCACTGATGGTGTCCGCAATACTTTCGCTTACTGCTTCCATGTCTAATCACCTCTTTGTCAAAAAGGAATGTTATTTACCTCTTCCGGCGGGCTTTCACTTTTCTTGACGTACCGCCTATCATCGTTTTCTTCTTTCGGTTCATCATATCCGTCTTTCTGCCAACTTCGCAATATCCCGGAAATGTATCTGAGAGATCGTCGTTTTCTGAGTACAGCTCTGTCAATCGCCTTCAGGCAAAGGTCCAAACCATAATCATCAAGAAGACTTGATAGCCTATCACCTTCCACACTGCCACTGATGGGTTTGATTTTCTCTTGATACGAAGCAAATAGTTTTTGTCTTTTCACGTCCGCCGATAGCGCGCTTTCTTTTTTTATTTTTTTATTTACGCTACCCTTACTCTTACCTAACTCTATCTCTAACCTAACCTTACCTGTGGTTCCATTTTGGATACAGGTTGGTTCCGTAGTGGTTCCATTTTGGATACAGGTTGGTTCCGTAGTGGTTCCATTTTGGATACAGGTTGGTTCCAGCAAGATATATTCGCCTTTATCATTGACATCAATCAGACGTGTTTCTTCACAATCTGTAGGTTTATATCGGTCTTTTTTGATGTAGTTATGAATTCTCCAATGTTTAATCACGATTGTTCCGCTATCAAAAAGGATAAGATATTGTTTCGCTATCAATAACTTCATATCGTCCTGTGATGCGCCCACAGTCCTCATAATGGTTTTCGCATTTTTCAAGAATCCGTCATCATCCGCACGCAGCAACAGTTGAAAATACAGGCATTGAGTACTTGTCGGCATATCAAGAAATACATCTGTATCAATGACAGACTTACTCATCATTCTTTTATCGGCCATTGTCTCCCTCCTTTCAACCATAGATGAGGACGTACCGGCGACTCGTATTTGTTTCCGCCGGTACTGTCCCTAATTCAATCCAGGAAGGATTATCCTGCATCTTTAAATAAATCACCCTGTGCACGTTCACCATCAATATATTTTTCAGCTTCGTCAATGACATCCTGCAGAGCGTTCAATGTTGAGTCTGCAAGAAATTTAGGATCATTATCATCCGTAGCTTTTAATGCTTCCTTCCGCGCAGGTGTGCTAATCGATACATATTCATCTGTCACCTGGATATAGAGATTGAATCCTATCTTGGCAGTCATAAGACCTAAATCGTCATAAGAGAATGTAACTTCATTCGGAACAATACGATCTTTCATCACATCGCCAATAAAGCACATGATAGCCGCTACATGAGCGGATAAAGTCTGAAAAGCATCATAGAATTCAGGGGCAGCTTTTTCCCCTGATTCCATGTAGAAGGATTCAGAAAAGCCCTCACGAGATTTATCGTAATTAATTTTGATTTTTCCTTTGGCTATCTTTACTTTGGTGATGATAATTGATTTTTTCCGATTCATGATTTCAGCCTCCATTATTCATTTAAAATTTTTTCATCTGCTGATTTATCAGCTGGGATAATTTCCCCGGTTTCCGGGTCTACATTCTGCGGCAAGGCTTCTACATCAATAGTCATTGTTTCATCTGGTTCATCTTCCATGTTGTCAGAAATATGAGATTTCACAGTTTCATCTGTAGCGACAGCCTTCACGAAATCTGTAGCGATGGGTGCGTATTTAAGAGCTTGTTTCAACACCGTCTTTTTGGCCATGCTATCAAAGTCCGTCTGCCACGGCCCGTTATGGAAGCTCTTAGATTTCTTTTGGGCAAATTCAAGCACATCCTCATAGCTCATAACTTCAAAGCCGTATCCACCGGTCTTGGTATGCCAGACCGCATAGTACATGGTGACAGAGCCGCGATTACTTTTAGCCGGGATATGCTTTAGCTTCGGTTCTAACCCAAGCTCATACTCAAATTCATCATTTTCATGAACTTCATGGGCCTGGATATCTTTAATTTCTCCAGACCGGTATGCCAAATCAAGAAGGCCCTTATAGCCTAACTGAAATTGGCAAGAATTCCCGTATGGTATCAGGTAAGCTTGTCCAATGGGAGTATTAGGTTCTAGCCCTAATTGAGCGGCCTGCATCATCGCCCCTAAAAAAGACTGTGGTGTGCACTGTTGGAGCTTCGGAGTGCTGGAAAGTGCGGTAAAAACCATTCGGGTAAAGCGTTCCGGGGTAATGACAGAAGGGAGTGCCTTCTTGATTTCCGGTTCCATGGCCTTGATAAGCCCTTTCAGGGACGTATCTTTTTGCTGCATTTCCTGCATCTGGGTATTTCTTTTTGTTAGCCCACCTTTGGTATTCATGATTACTTGTCCTCCTTAACTTCTTTAATAGAAAACCTTCGACTTGCCTTGCCGATTGAAATATATCCAGAATCCTTAAGCATCTGATAAACTTCAGGTGCTGCCTTCTTGACTTTGGACAGTGAGCAGGTTTCCCGTGGGCTGGTCAGCTTCCAGATCACTTGGAAAGAGCCAATGCGACCCATCTCTGCCTCTCCCAGCATTTCTTTCAGCCGGTTTTTATTCAGATCAATCTGCTCTTGCAGTCTATCCATGATTTCCGTATCGCTGTTGATGCTGGCAATTAGAGTATCTGCTTCTTCCGGAAGCATGATTTCTTCATCCCGACTGTCAGCATACCTGGCAGCCAGTGCCTGGGAGCAGGAAAGGGATCCATCGACCGGCGGAGCAGTCTTCGTCTGAACCAAATTCCAGAATTCTTTTTCAGCCTCAATGAGCGTCCGAATGTCTTCTTCATTCCGTTCAATCCGTTTCCACTTGCTGTCGTTTCCGCCTAGGAGAACGGCAATATACCAGTAATCCGCCCCGGTTACCGCCATGTAGTGTAGACATTGGCAATAATAAGCATCCGGGATTTCACCATCTTTCCATTTCCGGTACTGGCTACTTCCGGCAGTCTTAATTTCAAGTCCTGCATTCTCACCAACCACTGTGCGGTCTACGTTGGCCAGCATGAACGGATATTCCCTGTTCTGCAAGGTCCCCAGACGCATTACCTTTTTACCGGTCTCCTCCTGGAACCAATCAGCAATATTGGGCTCATTCTTGGAACCCCAGTAAACACGTTGATTTCCTGACAAGTCCGGTGGTTCTGCCTGCCCGGTCTTTTCCAGCCAAAGTTGATATGGGGACTTATAGGGGTTCAATCCCATAATGACAGCCGCATCACTGCCGCCAATTCCCATGTTTCTTACTTTTAGCCATTTTTTATGGTCTTCTGCATCTTTTACCGATAAAATCAAGTCGCAATTTGTATACGCCATTTCATTTCCCTCCAAAATTTGTTAAAATAGAGGCGGAATTGATGAGTAAAACTTTTCCACCTGCCTGCCGTTGGTTGCCTCCAGCGACAGGCTTTTTCTTTCTCATAAAGGTCATTATTTACTCTCCTTTACATAAACAATTAGTTTGGTGCCAGGCTGTACATTACCTACATCAGAAATATGGTTTGCTTGCATTGTTCGGTAAATCACACTCCTTACATCCTCCCGGTTATTGTTGATCTTGGAACAAATATCCCAGACGGTTTCCCCTTCATTGACAACTGTGTGGTATTCAATGTACTTCGGTTCGCTAAAGAGGATATCCCTGCAAGACGAGATGCTGACCGTTCCCAGTATGGCAGTTGCTACCAGTAGTCCGATTCTGCCCCATCTGTAATGTCGTTTCTTTCGGATCATCTTATTCACCTCGCACTCAAAAATTTATTGATGAAATATTCCTGCCCTTTCCCGGTTACAAGCGTTGTACGGGTCAGTCGTACGGATCCATCCGGATTATCAATGGCACGTTCTTTGACTTTGAATAGGCCTAACTCTCTCGCTTTTTGTGTCGGCATGTTCCTGTCGGCACCGCTTTTCATCAGGTACCCATTATCCCGCATCCACTGGAAGAGTCGTTTCTGACCAATATCCACACCATTTTGATGAAGCAGCTTTGCAAGCATACCAATCAGCATTCCGTCTTTGGATACATTCACGGCATTAGCAAAAGTGACTTTCGGACGATCTGCTTCAATCTGCCGTTCTGCTGCCAGTCTCTTTTCTTTCTCTTCCTTGAGATTGGTCGCTAATTTTATCAGGAAATCGGGAGAAGTAATTGCTTTTTCAATCGTCTCTTCTGTCATGTATGCACCATGCTTACGGATAGCAGGGAGCACATCATTGGTCACCCAGCGTTTGAATCGCTTGGCTGTTGACAGCTTCGAACTGAGGATGAGGCTGTATAGCCCAGATTCATTGATGATGGTCATTACTTGAGTTCCGCCAAGGGAGCCCTGAATCGGGGCGTCCTTTTTATCTTCCATGTCAACATGTGTGGCAATGGCATTTCTTGCCTTTGAGTATCCAAGAATTTCTGCTACATCTTTCCCCACAAAATACGGTTCATTGTTAATCGTGATAGTCCGGATATCTCCAAACTCCGGATTATTGAAAATCTTTAAATCATTCATTTCCCTCACCCCCTTTCTCCTTCATCCACTGCTGGTATTCTTCCGAATGACTATAAACGTATTCTTTGATGTACCACATCAACGTATACATGCCGCTTACCTCCTTTTTTTACGCCCAGCTTCCCTGCTATAATCTATATAGAAAGGAGTGGTATTTATGATTCGTGAAATCCCAGTTAATAACATGGGTATTTTTTCTAACTATGAAATAGACGTCCCCACTAGCTGTCCGATATGTGGTGTGGCTTTCGACCCAAAACTAATCTCTGCAACCATTGCAGAAGGTGTTCACACCATGAGTAATAATCTTACAGTCACCTTCCAATGCACCAACTGCGATCACTTTTTCCACATTGATAGAAATAAAGATGGACCCGATCATATATTTCCCGTCATTGCTAAATTAGATTTGCTAAATGACATTACCCATGCTTATCCGGTGTTTGCTGAGATATATCGGCAATCATTACAAGCTCAAGCAGAAAATCTATATCACATTGCCGGAATGGGATACAGGAAAGCTGTTGAACAGCTTGTGAAGGATTACCTGACCCGAAAATTCCCGGAAAAATCAGATGCTATCAAGTCCGAATCATTGGGTGATTCAATAAAAAGAATCACTCTTCCATCAATCCAAGCACTTGCAAAAGCAAGTACATGGTTAGGAAATGATTATGTACATCTGGTAAACAAGCATCCCGATTATGATATGGAAGAGATGAAGAAATTCATCAGAGCTCTTGCTGCATCTATTAATCAGGAAAATACTCTTCAGGAGGCTATGAAGTTCATAGCTGATCATCATTCGACCTGATTGTCCACGTTCCGATGAGACGGCCGCTATCCGTCCAGAAACTAGCGACATGCCTTATCGGATCAGATTCTGTACCGGTTCCCTCAACACTATCCACCTCTATGACAGAAACTCTTTTAACTTTAAAAACCACATTGGTTGAAAATACGGACTTTTTCTTTTCCATCACTCACGCCTCCTGCCTCCTCAACAAACGAATAAACTCGTTTTTATGGCCAAAAAAAATATTATCTTTAGAAATTTTATAAACCTTTGGAATTAACTGAATAAAGCTGTATGGAGCATTTGAACTATCCTCTTCAAGCTTGGCTAAAGTTTGATAATGCACGCCAAATAAGGCAGCTGCTTCTTTTTGCGAATATCCAATATTCTTTCTTGCTGCTTCTAGTGTGATTAGCATTTTATCACCTCCTTTATTCTGAATATCATAATAAACGAGTTTATTCGTTTTGTCAATAATAGATAACGTTTTTTTTCGTTTTTCATAATCTACAACTATTGCTATAAACGATTATATTCGTTATAATATACACAGTAGATGAGAAAGAAGGTGACCAAATGCCCAGAAATAAACTATCAAAATTTGATAAAGAGCTCCGAGAACAAATATCAAAGAATTTAAAAAGATATACCGAGGGGCTAACACAGTATCAACTTTCAGATATGACAGGAATACCGGTTTCTACTTTATCTGGATATTTTGCTATGCGCTCAACACCGAACGCCGGTAACGTACAAAAAATAGCAGATGCCTTACATATAAAAAAATCCGATATAGATCCACGCTTCTCAGATAGCCTTCTAAACCAAGAAACAGAGATAACAGAACTTACCCAGAGGGATGAACGTGAAATAGAATCCGACCTAGAGGACATGATGAATTCTGTTTCTTCTGCAGCCTATGAGGGCGATGGTGATATAGAAGATATGGAAGCATTCAAAGCCACTATCAAGGCTGCCATGATGGTAGCAAAAAAGATTGCAAAGAAAAAATATACCCCTAAGAAATACCGGAAGGACTGAAACCTATGGATGTGCAGCGAAAAGTTGCCACTCTAATCCGTCGGTACAAAACAGACGATCCATTCCGGCTTGCTTCATATAAAAATATCCGCATCATGTATGCGGACCTGGGCGGTAAATTTGGCAACTATCTCAAATATAAACGTTCAAAATTTATTATCATTGATGACAGACGAACACCGGAATCCATGCTGCCGTTTGTCTGTGCGCACGAACTTGGCCATGCGCTTTGCACCCCCAATGACAATACCCAGTGGCTTAAGACCTACACCATGAATATCAATGCTGATCGGGTGGAGAGACTGGCAAACATGTTTGCTGTAGAACTACTGTTAAATGACGGGTATCTGGCAGAGCATCCAGGAACATCTATTTACACCCTGGCCAATTGCCGGGGAGTGCCACATCGTTTCATTAAGCTCAAAAAGCCAGGGAGGGATGTATGAATTGTTCAACTTTATAAGTAGCCTCTTTTCTTCCGACCCTGAGGAGAAAGAAGAACGGGACCGGCTCAGGGCACAAAAGAAGCACACCCAAAGAATAGCAGGCAAGCAAGTTCTGGCTGATGAATGGCATCCAGTGAAATTTCCTTACCAGGCCACCATCTTCAACATTCAGCGGGCCAACAAAGGCTATGGCAGCACATGTCAGATATCTGTCCGCCATATCGAAAACGAGCAGTACAAAGATCTGATCCGCCTGGTAAATCCCAAAGTGAAATCATTTTCCTTTTCCAATTATCACGATATCAAGCCAGAAGATGTAGCCGATGCTCCGACATTCAAAGACGTATGGCCAAAGATTGAACCATATTTTTCTGGGAAGAACGTCATCACCTACTATGCAGACGCTCATCTGAGAGCGCTGCAAGCAACCTTGAAAAAGAATCACCTTCCAGAACTGGAGATGCACTTTATCGACCTTTATGATTATTTTTGTGAGCGCCACGAAAGCTGGGAGTCTTTCAGCCTGGACTTTGTGGCAGAAAAGCTTGACCTTGATTCCTACCCGAGCGCCAAGCATCCTAAGAATACCCTAGACACCATTACAGAAATCCTTGAGCTGATGTACGAAAAGCGCCCTGGCATCCTTAAGAAGCTACTGGGCATCAAGGGCAAGGGAAAATAAAATAAAAAGCCCCTGCCATATCGTGAAATATGACAGGGGAATGCAGCCAGGCATTACCAGTACCGGGTTGCGGTTATAATCCACTCTTGTCGGAGGCAGATTATGTATATATTATATCATAAAGCCTCCAAACACCCTAGAAGGAGGCTCTATTTTTATGCCTAAAACAGAAGAAAAGCAAGCCGTAAAGGCCGTAATATATGCCAGATACTCGTCGGACCGGCAGCGAGAGGAATCCATTGAAGGGCAACTGCGGGTATGTGAAGACTACGCCCGCCGGAATAACATCACCATTGTTCATACTTACGCAGACAGAGCCATGACCGGACGCTCTGATCAGCGGCCAGAGTTTCAGATGATGATTCGCGATGCGGCCACAATGTCCTTCGATATTGTCCTGGTATATAAACTCAATCGCTTTGCTAGAAATCGTTATGATAGTGCAAGATATAAGCACAAACTCAAGCAATATGGAGTTCGTGTCGTATCTGCCATGGAAAATATAGCAGATGATCCATCTGGGATCCTATTAGAATCTTTAATTGAAGGAATGGCAGAATACTACTCTGCAGAACTGGCTGAAAACGTCACGCGCGGCATGACGGAAAACGCCCTGGAAGGAAAATGGGCGGGCGGTATCGTCCCTTTAGGTTATAAATTGGATGAGAAACATCATCTTGTCATTGATGAACCCAAAGCGGCCATTGTCCGGCAGATCTATCAGCTGGCATTGGAGGGACATAATCAGAAATATATCATTGACGAGCTGAATAAACACCATTACACCAATTCAGCCGGCAGGCCATTCTCCTATAATACGCTGCGGGTTATTCTAAAAAATGAGAGATATACCGGTACATTCATCTGGCGGGATATTCGGAAAGAAAATGCTATTCCCGTTATCATTGACAAGATGACTTTTGAAGCTGTCCAGAAACACATGCAATTCAGAAAAAAGAATCATATCCGCTCATGTAGTAAAGATTTCCACCTTACCGGAAAACTATTTTGTGGCCGATGCAGCAGTAAGATGGTCGGAGTATCCGGTACCTCAAAGCAAGGCGTACTGTACTACTATTATGCCTGCACCTCTCATCTGAAAAAGAAATGTCCGTCCAAAAATATCCGGCAGGATGCTCTGGAAAATCTCATATGTAAAATCACGACACAGATACTTTCTAAACCGGAAGCCATCAAAGCTATCGCAAAACAGGCCATGAAGATGCAGAAGGACAAAAAAGAATCACTGGAAATCCAATCTCTTCAAAACCAGATAGCAGACATTAATAAAAAGCTCAAAAATTGCATTCAGGCGGTCGAGAACGGCCTTATTTCTGAGACCATGACAAATCATATTAAAAATTATGAAAACCGCCTTCAGGGGTTAAAAGACGAGGTTTCCCGACAGAAATTACTGGAAGGAAGCATACATTTGACAGAGCAGCACATTGAATTTTTCTTCTACTCTATTTCCCAGAAATTAAAAACAGCGGACAAGTACAAGAGCATATTGCTCTCGTCTCTCGTCCGCTGTGTAATAGTACATGAAAATTACATTGAAATTCAGTTCAATTATAAGAACGAACTCCCCATCTTACAGAATCCTGTGAAGGTGGAGAGTTCGTATCTAAATCAAATGGTGACCCAAGAGAGATTCGAACTCCCGACACCTTGATTCGTAGTCAAGTGCTCTATCCAGCTGAGCTATTGGGCCGTATATGGCAGGGGCAGAGGGACTCAAACCCCCAACCTACGGTTTTGGAGACCGTTGCTCTATCAATTGCGCTATGCCCCTGTATTTTTACATAGATACCATCTATGTGACTGCAATATAATAACAAATATCTTCGGAAAAAGCAAGCAATTTTCTAAAATGATCCCTCTTCTTCCTTTCTTCAACAGGCTCTTTTCCTTATAGATAAGTGCCCGTTGAATAGTATAAAGTGATCCCGAGGAGGGTACATCTTGTAAATGACAGCGATAAGACAACATGGTACAATAAAATTATTCACAGGAATATTAATTTTTTCCTTTTCTTACTTTATCCGATAAAATCTGATGAGTATGTACATATTTATAAAGTTGTGCACAGTTATTCACAGTTATTCACAGATTTATTCCTCTTTTAAACAGACCGGGTATGAAAGGATGTACAAATGGAAATTTTTGAACTCTGGACACATGTCTTAGAGGAAATAAAAATAAAAAATCCCGAATATTATAATAATTTTTATAGTTTTGTTTTTCCCATTTCTTTTTCCGACGGTATTTTCACAGCCATGACTACCGTCCCTTATATGATTCCCTGGATTAACGCTGTCTACAAGACAAAATTGGAGAAAATTCTTTCTGAAAAAAGCGGAATGCCTGTAAAGCTGGTTCTTCAATCTCAGGAAAACAGCGAAGTTCCCGCTGCTGATCCGGTACCGGAAACATCTGCTGTTTCTGAAACTTCCGGAAATTTTGGAATTCCTCCTGTTTCTTCTCTACCCGATAAGGAGAAAAAGGAAAATCCCGATATATCTTTCTCTCCTTATAAGACAGAAGAAAACCCGGAAATCTATGAGGAACCTGTAATACCTGATTTCATGAATATCAAACCGCAAAATCCGGAAGAAGTTAAACTTCCCAGTATTTTAGATAATCCATCTTCCATCAGGCCTTCTGCCGTTCCTCTTCCGGTCAAATCTCCGGAAAAGAAATTTCCTTATAAATTCGACGATTATACTTTCGATAATTTTGTCCATGGCAACTGTAATGAAATTGCTTTCCAATCAGCCCATGCCATCGCTCTTTCCTGTGAAGAATATACGGATTCTCCCGATACTAATTATTCTAAAAAAAAGCCGGAAGCCAGTAATTATAATCCACTGTTCATTTACGGCCCTTCAGGTTTGGGCAAGACCCATCTTCTTCTTGCTATTTCCAATTATGTAAAAACTCACCGTCCTGATCTTTCCGTTCTCTTTGTAACGAGCGAGAACTTTACGAATGAACTCATTGAATCAATTCGCAGCGGAAAGATGCAGGAATTTCGTGAAAAATACCGCACTGTGGATTACTTGCTTATTGATGATATTCAATTTTTTAACGGTACGAAAGAATCATCCCGTATGGAAATTTTCAACACTTTTAACGCGATTGCTGACAATGATAACTACATCATTACGACAAGTGACCGTACACCGAGCGATCTGAAAGATTTCCATGAACGCTTGATAACACGATTCTCCAGCGGTATGATTGCCCATATTTCTCCTCCCGATTTTGAAATTTGTTCCATCATCCTGCAGAAGAAGGCGGAACGCTCCCATATCGATATGCCTGAAGAAGTAATTTCCTTTATCGCGGGAAATGTCAATTCCAGTGTCCGCGAGCTGGAAGGCGCTTTCAAACAGGTTGTCGGATATTGCCAGATTAAAAAGGTCCCCCTTACTTTGGAAAATGCCCGGGACGCCCTTGCCGATATTATCAAGGTGGATCTTTACAGTCATTTATCTGCTGAAACGATCATCGATACTGTCTGCAAGTATTATAATGTAAAAAAGGAACAGGTTTTAGGCAAATCCCGTCCAAAAAATGTGGTCATTCCAAGACAGATGGCGATGTATATTGCCCGCGAGGAATTGAATGATTCTTTTCCTGCTTTGGTAAAATATTTTAATAAAGACCACAGTACAATTGTCCATGCTTATGAACGCGTACAAAAAGCGCTCAAAAATAATGATAGGACGAGAAAGGAATTGAAAGATATATTAACTCTTCTCAAAAGGAAAAGGTAAAATACTTGTTTAAAAAACAATTTTTTGGTTAAATAAATTGTTTATAACTTGTGAATAAATCATTTTTTATAAAAAACTGTTTATTCAGTGAATAAAAATTTTCATTATTCACAAAGTTATTCCCTTCGAAAAAGAAAGAATATATATCCTTTGCACAGACTTATTCACTTATTCACACAAACTACTTCTACTGCTTTTATTTTTTGTAATTTATATTAGTAAAGGAGCTACCATGAAAGTTACATTCCAAACGCAGGACTTATGCCGCGCTTTAGAAAGAGTACAACGCGCAGCACAGACAAAAGTCACATCAAACACAAATAATGGTTTCTTTATTTCCGCTGAAGACGGAAAAGTTGAATTTCAGGCGAATGATTATTCCATTGGCATCCGTACTTTTTGTGAAGCTGATGTGGAAGAGCGGGGATCCGTCCTTATTTCGGCACCCCATCTTTTGTCTACCATAAAAATGATGCCTTCCGGTCCGGTTGTTATGGAACAGAAAAAAGGCGAAAGTACTGTTTTCTTTAAGGCGGGCCAGTATAATTCCCATTTTCCCACGAGAGATACGGCGGAATTTCCGCTGGTTACGGAAATTGATCATGCGTTCCATGTAAATATGAAATGCAAAGACTTTGCAGAAATGGTGAATCTTGTTTCTTTTGCTGCTTCCACGGATGCGAAAAATCCTATCTTCACCGGTATTCTCTGCGATATCACTGAAAATATATTTACCATGGCCGCTACGAATTCTCACCGCTTGGCGGCAAGAGAGATATCTCTTGAAGAAACGCCGACAGGAAAAGGGAATTTTATCGTTTCTGCTTCTGTTCTCCAGGATGTGATCCGTCTTCTTCCTGCCGGGGAAGATAGTATGATGGAAATATCCTGGGCAAGCCGTCATGTTGCGTTTTCTTTTGGGGAGACATACTTCCTCTCCAATCTTATTAACGGAGTTTATCCCGATTATAAGAGAGTATTCCCGTCAAGTTTCGATTTGCATGCGACTTTGGATCTGAAGGATTTTGAGGAAGCAGTCCGTTTTGTCAGTCCGATTTCCAGAGATATGAGTTATAAAACAATCAATTTTAAATTTGAAAATGGAACTCTGGAAGCTTTTGAGGAAGATCCCGATATCGGCCGGTCTGAAACGTCCATTCCGGCAGAGCTGGATGGTGCTGATGTGAAAATTACTTTTAACTGCACTTATGTGGAAGATATTCTAAAACATTCAAAAGGAGAAAAAATCATTCTTCATGTAAAGAAAAACGGGCCAATGGTGGTAGAACAGGAAGAAGATAAGGCATATCGCTATGTTGTAACGCCTATGAGAGGCCGCTGATGAAAGAAATAGAAATATATGGAGATTATATTCAGCTGGATCAATTTTTGAAAAAGGAGAATATAATCTCTTCCGGCGGTGAAACAGGAGATTTTATAAAGAATCATGAAATTTTTTTGAATGGAATCATTATTCAGGAAAAAAGAAAAAAAATTCGTCTTGGAGATGAACTTTCTCTTGATGGAGAAGTCTATAAAATAATTGAGGCGAAGAAATGAGATGCGGAAAGGCCCATCTCATTGAAATACGAAATTTTGAAGATTTTTCTATCGATTTTTCCGGAAATATGACTGTTCTCACGGGTAAAAACGGTACGGGAAAAACAAATATCATTGAGTCGATTTATTTTGCTTCTGTGGGAAAGTCTTTCCGCACAAGCAATGATGAGGAATTGATCCGTCTTAATAAAGAAGAAGGAACGATTCTTTTGGACTTTAGCGTTCGCGGTGTAACGCATGAAATCAAAATCAAATTGTCCCGGAACAAAGGCAAAAAAATTTTGATTAATGAAACGGCCACGAAAAAAAGAGAGCTTATGGGAATGTTCCGTACGGTGCTTTTTACGCCGGATGATCTTCAGCTGATCAAAGGAGCGCCGCAAAACCGCCGTCGATTTATTGATTTGGAAATTTCCCAGGTCAGTCCGAGATATTATGAGGAAATACTTCGTTATGGCAGGGCCGTACAGCAGAGGAATGCGGCATTTAAAGAAGCTCGTTTTCATGGATTTACGGCAGATGTGGATGTATGGGATATGCAGATTGCCAAAGGAGCATCGTATATCGTAAAGAAAAGAATGGAAACCATAGGAAAAATAAATGAAATCGTTTCTTCCATGGAATCGCTTTTGACTGATGAGAAAGAAAGTATTTTAATCAAGTATAGGAAAAGCGGAAATCAGGAAGAACGGTTTGATGAAGAATGGTACTTGGAAAAACTGGCTCTTTCCAGAGAAGAAGACAGCCGTTTCTGTCATACTTCCATCGGTCCGCATCGGGATGACCTGATTTTTCTTATGAATGGAAACGATATTTCTTCTTATGGTTCCCAAGGGCAGCAGCGGACATCCATTCTGTCCGTGAAGCTGGCGGAACTGGAATTTGTGAAAAAGGAAACAGGTGAATATCCTTTTCTTTTATTGGATGATGTGGGGAGCGAACTTGATAAAGAACGAAGAGATGCTCTTTTCTCTTATCTCATTGAAAAGGAAATTCAGACTATCATCACAACGGCCGATGAATCTCTTGGTGCTTATGGAAAAGAAATAAAAATAGAAGGATAATGTGTTTCACGTGAAACTGAGAAAAAAGATAAGCCTTTTATGGAAGCTTATCTTTTTTACTCAGTTTTATTTTGTTTGAAACAGGGATTATGGGATGAAAAGGGGATGAAAAGAAAGATGTTTCAAATAATTATTTTTTATTGATAATGTCAAATTTTGTTTCCGGCATATTGCGGAGGGCGGTTTCCGCTTCTCTTAAGGAAATATCTTTCAACGGTTTGTGAAGAATCATGGAAAGAAGGATCCGTTTGTTAAGAGGACCGTCAATTTTCCTGTAAATGTTTTCCCGTATTCTCTGTATGAGTGTTTCTCTGCCTTCTTCGTAAGCCGTATATTTACAGGGAATATTTTTGTAAATTTCGTTGTAGGAAAGATGGGGGGTTTCTTTTAAAAGAAGTATGATTTTTCCGATCTGGGACTGTTCTTTTCTATTTTCGCAGACAGTGCAGGTATTTATACCGGGAGGGATAAGGTCACCGCAGACGGCACAGGAATGCCAGCCGGCCCGGATTTCTCCTTTCCTTTTTGCCGCAGCAGCTTTCATCATTTTTGTAAAAAGGCTGCGGGTATTAGTATCGGAGATGTAAGCGCCGGTCCATTTATCGATAGAGTTCCGTTCTTCTTCCGAAAGGGGAACGGAATATATCTTTTCTTCTTTTTCCCGCCGGTTGTTTACAGGGGCAAGAGAGGATTCCGGGGGGCGTTCGATTTTCGCCCGGCCCGCAACGAAGCGTATATCTGTGTACTTTTTCCCGTAGTCGTCTTCTCTGATCCGTTTGAGAAGATCCGCTTTCATCATATAGAGGTGGTTCATCCAGACGGAATTGGTGACGGTAATATAAAGTGTCTGTTTCTTTTCAAAAGAAATATAGGATTCCCGTGCGATCATGGGACCGGCGATATTTTTCCATTTATTTTGCAGCTGCCAGAAACGAAATGACGGATTGGAAAAGAAAGTTTTCCCTTCCTTTGAAAGTTGGAATACTTCCGACAGGTTTGATAAGCGGCCTGTTCTTTTTTCATTATTCTTTCTTTCCATCAATCCAATCCTCCTTTTCTGTTTTTTTCTATTATACTAAATAATTCAATTCTATTTCATATAAATGGTTCAAAAGGAATATAATAAAGATATAGATATTTTTCGTAAAGGAGGATGCCATGGAAAACATAAAAAAAGTAAAAATTGATATTGACCGGTATCGTGTAAAGGAAAATGAGAAAGTAAACTTGAAAAAGTTCCCTACGAAGCGGGATGTGGATATTGATAAAGAAGAAGTGAAGAGCACTTTTTTTCCTGAAGTGATTGAGCAATTGAAAGTATATCAGGAAAAACTGTATGCCCAGAATACATACGGGCTTATTATCGTACTGCAGGCGATGGATGCGGCAGGAAAAGACGGTACGGTCAATCATGTTTTTGCAAATCTGGATCCCGGCGGCGTTTCCGTGGCATCTTTTAAGCAGCCGACGACGGAAGAAAAGGATCACGATTATATGTGGCGCATCAATAAAGCACTTCCGCCGAGGGGGAATATCGGTATTTTCAATCGTTCCCATTATGAAGATGTCATTGTGACGCGTGTTCATAATTTAATCAGTACCGGCCAGCTGCCAAGAGATTTGATTGACAAAAATATCTGGATGGAGCGGTATGAGCAGATTAATAACTGGGAAAAGTATCTTCACCAAAACGGCTTTTACATGGTCAAGATTTTCCTCCACGTATCAAAGGAAGAACAGCAGGAAAGGCTTATCGATCGTATTTTTAACCAGGAAAAGAACTGGAAATTTTCCATGGGTGATATTCATGAAAGAGAACATTGGGATGAATATCGGGAGCTTTATGAAGAGCTTTTGGAAAATACATCCAAGGATAAGTCTCCCTGGTATATTGTACCGGCGGATAATAAATGGTTTACCCGTTATGTGGTGGCGCTCATTACTCTTGATGTGTTGAAAAAGATAGATCCGAAGTTTCCAAAATTATCTCCTGAGGAACAGAAGCAGCTGGAGAGGTTCAGGGATATGATAAAAAAGGAAACAGACAAGCCTTTGGAAGAAATAAGGAAGGAAATGGAAAAAGAAGAAAAATAAGAAGCGGTTGTATTTCTTTAAGGGGGAAAAATGGAAGAAGAACGCATAAATACGGAGAAAATTGAAAAAACAGAAAAGAAAGTAAAAATTGATATCGACCGGTATCGTGCAAAAGAAGGAGAAAAAATCAGTCTGAAAAAGTTTTCCACGAACTGTGATATGGATGTGGACAAGGAGTATGTGAAGACAGTTTCCATGACAGCAGCGCTGGAAGAATTGTCCTTGTACCAGGCGAAGCTGTATGCCCAGAATACATACGGGCTTATTATCGTACTGCAGGCGATGGACGCGGCAGGGAAAGACGGCACGATTAAGCATGTCTTCTCTCATCTCGACCCGAACGGTGTCCATGTCGTTTCTTTTAAGCAGCCGACGACGGAAGAAAAGGATCACGATTACATGTGGCGTATCAATAAGGCGCTGCCCCGCCGGGGAAATATCGGTATTTTCAATCGTTCCCATTATGAAGATGTGGTGGTTACCCGTGTCCATGATCTGATTGAAAATGATAAGATTCCCAAGGATCTGGTAGATAAAAATATCTGGGAAACCCGGTATCGCCAGATCCGTGACTGGGAAAGGTACCTGGCGGAAAACGGATTCCATATGGTTAAAATTTTTCTTCATGTGTCCAAGGACGAACAGCGTGACCGTCTGGCGGAACGTATTTTGAACAAGAAGAAAAACTGGAAATTTTCTATTGCCGATATCAATGAGCGCCGTTTCTGGGACAGGTATCAGGATCTGTACAGCGAAATGATTGAAGAAACATCAACGGAAAAAGCGCCGTGGTACATCGTACCGGCAGATAATAAATGGTTTACCCGTTATGTGGTATCTCAGATCGTGTTGAAAGCAATGAAAGATATTGCCCCGAAGTTCCCCGAAATGTCGAAAGAAATTAAGGACCAGCTGGAAGAATTCAAAAAGCTGATTGAAAGCGGGAATATAGGAATGATTGAGGAAATGCAGGATGTAATGAAGGGAGGAAATAAATAGCAGTTCATAAAAGGGTGGAGAAAAGGCTGTTTAATCGATTATTCAAGTTGGAAAGGTTTTTATTCCTTATTATTCCCCGGCTTTCTTTGCATACTCCTTTTCTGCGGAATAGTACTTTTGAATATGAACAAAGAGGGAATCTCCGTTTTAATAAGACAAGAATGTTTATGTTATAATGAAACAAATTAAGTTGATTAGAATGAGGGAGGAAAAATATATGAAAAAGACAATGGCGGTTCTGGCGGCTGCAGCGGCGCTTACCATGAGCGTCTATGCGTCTCCCCAGACGGAATTTACAAAAGGGCAGTGGGAAATTAATGCAGGGATGTGGAATACAAAAACAAAAACCCGTACTTACAAAGATAACAGCGCATGGAATTTCAACGGCGGCGTGACATACGGACTGACTGACAAGGCGGCGGCGCAGTTCCAATATTATGGTCTTAACAGTGATGATACGGACGGCCGCAGCCACGAATTGAACCTGCTTTACAGCGTTCATCCCCAGGTAGCTGTATACACCGGATATAATCACATTACGATGTCGGACTTTCCTATCGGTGCTTTCGGGGCGGAAAAACGGGAAAATGACATCGCCCAGCTCGGTATCATCGCCCGCCAACCGATTAATGAAGTTCTTGATTTGTATGCAAAAGGCGCACTCGGTTCAAAGAATACATCCATCTGGGAAGCCGGTGTGAATTTCGCTCTCGATGAAAACATCGATCTCAATGCGGGATACCGCTATTTGAATACGGAGGGAAGCAGGAATAAAAATGTTTCCTATCAGGGATGGCTGGCAGGTGTTTCCTATCGTTTCGGCGGCGGAAGTGACGGAAAAGCCGTTTATTCTGAAAATGATATCGATTATTCCGCATTGGACAATAAAGGACAAAAGAAAGAAGAAAGCATGGTAACCATCACTCCGGCGGAAGAGGAGACGGCGGTTCCGGAGAATGATTATTATTTTATCAGTATTCATTTCGGAAATGATTCCGATACCCCCCGCGCTGATCAGACGGCGAATCTGGATGCTTTTGTCAAGGCGGCAAAAGAAACAGGTCATACTTTCAAGCTTGTAGGACGGACAGATTCCAACGGGTCTAAAGAGTACAATGATGATCTTGCTATCCGCCGTGTAAAGAAGGTGGCGGACTATGCGGTGGCTCACGGCGTAGATCTGAGTCATCTGGTGGGTATGTACAAAGGGGAAGAAGCATCGGTAAATACGAATGATACGGAAGCCGGCCGTGCGAACAACAGACGCGTGGATATATTTGAACATAAATAAGGGATAAGCCGACAGCTTTGCTCTTCTTTGGGCAAGGCTGTTTTTTCCGGGTGGAGTCTTTTTGCCCCGGAGTGTCTATGACGGACTGTCAGCAGTATCCCCTCCCCTTTCTCTGTGGCACGAAAAAAGACAGCTTTATCTTTTATAGGATAAGGCTGTTTTTGTCTGTGCTGGATCATTTATAAGAACTCTGATCAGATCCCGGCGGCATAGAGCGGAATGACGTTAATGACCGGTTCCTCATAAGGATGGATCTCTTTGACAGCGGCCATCGTTTTTTCCAAATTTTCTTTTTTTATGGTGACTTCCACTTTATACTCTTCTTCTTCACTGATTTCATTTTTTTTGCCGATGTAAGGAGTCGTTCCTTCCAAAGGACGCCATGTTCCCTTGACGGGACTGTAAGAAAGGCAGCTGTCATAGTTTCCTATATGCCCGGCATCCACCGATTGGAGTGCTTTTTGCAGGATGCGGAAATGGGTAGCGGGAATAAATATTTCCAGTTTCAGATATTGTATAGTCATTATTACCTCCCTTTTTGGCTTATAAAGAAAGAATCATTTTTATAAGTTCATCAGGTGAAAAAGCGATCCGTTCCGCTCCGTGGTTTTTAAGAAATTCTCCGGTGCGGAAACCCCAGGCAACAGAAATGCTGGGGAATCCCCCTTTCTTTCCTGTCATGATATCCACTTCCGAATCACCGATATAAACGATTTCTTTTGCTTTTATTCCTAAACGGCGGGCTATTGACAAAATCATTTCCGGATCCGGCTTAATGGCCATTTCCGGGTTTCTTCCGATGGAAATATCAAAAAGACCGGGGAAAAGTTTTTCTGAAAGGATCTGCACATGGTTATCGTCTTTATTAGACGCTACGGCACAGCGGATACCCTTTTTCCGGAGGGTGCGAATAACTTCAGGTATATCGCTGTAAGGGTTCGTTTTGATTTGGTTATGGCTTCCATAGTAAGAAGTAAATACGCGCATGAGTTCATTTATTTCTTCTTCAGTGGCTGGAATGTCTTCCACCGGAATTTTGTTCCCCGCCAGTTCCAGATCTTTTGCTGAAAATCCTTTTGCCATAGCGAGGGCTTTAATCATATCAAGGTTCAAGGCCCAGCCGAAGCAGAGTTTTACCATTTCTTCCGGATGTCCCCCTTTATGTCCCGTTTCCACAAGAGCATAGTTCAAAGAATCAGTAAGGTCGCCGATGGTATTTAAAATAGTACCGTCCATATCAAAAACAGCAGCTTTGATCATTCTATCTCCTTATAAATGTTTCACGTGAAATATGAGTTCAGAAAGTTTTTTTCAAACGGAGTCCGGGAAGGATGAGAAGGAAGCTTACGGCAAGTCCTATGAAGAGCGGATCAAAAGGAAATTTTGCCAACGCGGCGGTGATAGCGGCAATGGTACTTCCCGCCATGGAGAACACCGCCCAGTCCGCATTGAGATGGCCCGGCCAGAAAACAGCAAGCGTGAGAGGCAGAAAGATGCCTCCTCCCCGGAGTCCCATAGAAAGATAATTCCAGAAAAGTATTTCTGTCCCCCTGTTCATGATGGCGATAAGGGATGCCAGAATCATGACGGCAAGGACGGTCAGCTTTGTCAGGCGGAGAAACTTTTTGTCATCAGTAATTTTCAGCAGGGGTGAAAGAATATCATGGGAAATCATAGTGCCGATACCCAGTGACAGTCCCCCGATACTTCCCAGTAGGGAAAGAATGATGCCGCTCATGGCAAGGCCGCCGATGAGAACCGGCACATGATTGACCAGAAAGGTGGGCAGGACTAAGATCGGTAAGGTTCCGGGCTCTGCGGCGTGCATGTACATACCGACAGCTACTGACGGCAGCCCGATGGGGATGACGATAAGTGCTGCAATGAAGCAGCCGGAAGCCGCTTTCAAAGGGGTACCTGCTGAAAAGATGCATTGGATATAAGTCTGTGTGCAGAGTACGCCAACGATGACGGAAAATAAATGGGCCATTGCGGAATCTGTGCCCTGCCCCATCAGATCAAAATGAGAAGCGGGAAATGAAGAAAGGGTATTGTTTTCCTGTAACAGCAGAAAAGCAATGGCGCCGGATATGAATAGAGAAATCCAGATAATTACCATTTTCAGGATACCGCTGACGGCGGCGCTTTTCATGCCTCCGAAAAAAGTATAGGCGATAACGAGAGCCATAAGGAGAAGGGCGGACAGAAAAGGCGTCAGCCCGAAAAGGGCGGAAATGATCTCTATCCCCGGCAGTGAACTGGCAACAGCGGACAGAAGGATACCGATGGAAGAAATAATGGAAGAAAGCATCTCGGCCTTCTTTCCGTAATAAAGTTCCAGATATTGAGGAATTGTTTCCAGTGTTGTATTGCGAAGCCGTTTGGCATAGAAAATACCCATAAGGATGAAAGCGATACCGCTTCCCAGGGTAAACCACCACGCAGAAAGGCCAAAAGAGTAAGCCAGCTGTGCCGTACCTACCGTAGCGCCTCCCCCGACGACCGTTCCCGCGATGCTTCCGGCGACAAGAGAGGCCCCGGCGCTTCGTCCTGCCACACTGTATCCTGCAGAGGATCTTACGGAACGGGAAACATAAAATCCGCTTCCAATGACGGCAAAGACCGTGGCGGAGATGATTAGTATATGTAAAAAGGTCAGAGACATAAGAATCGGCCCTTTCGTAAGTATTTTTGTAATCCTATTTCAAAAGTATAGATAGATTATAACAGAATACGGAATAAGATTGGAAAAATACTTTATATGTTTCACGTGAAACATAAGGGGATAAAATAAATCGTCTCCTTATGGTATAATAATATGGACTATCTGTGAAAGGATGTAAGCTATGGGGAAGATCATCAGTATCATTAACCAGAAGGGCGGCGTGGGAAAAACCACAACAGCAGTAAATCTGGCTGCGTTCCTGGCGGACAAAGGATATAAGACGATGCTTGTGGACGCGGATTCCCAAGGAAACGCCACCAGCGGACTCAGCAAAGATGTGGAGTTCGAGGAAACGCTGTATGATGTGCTTTTAGGTGATGTCTCCATCGAAGAAGCCGTCGTCAAGACAGACATAAAGAAATTATCCATTCTCCCCGCTTCCATTGATTTGGCAGGGGCTGAAATTGAAATGGTTTCCATGGAAAAACGGGAATTTCTTATGAAAAGAAAACTGGATCAGGTACGCGATAAATATGATTTCATTTTGATTGACTGTCCTCCTTCTTTAGGTCTTATGACGCTGAACGCTCTTGTAGCATCGCAGGAAATACTTATCCCCATTCAGGCAGAATTTTATGCGCTTGAAGGACTTTCCCAGCTGGTGAAGACAGTACAGGTCGTGACACGTAAGCTGAATCCGGGTTTGTCCATACTGGGGATATTGCTGACGATGTTTGACGGCAGGACGAATTTATCCCTTCAGGTAGCTGATGAAGTGAAGAAATATTTTGGAAATAAAGTCTTCCGCACGGTGATTCCCCGATCGGTGAAATTATCGGAAGCGCCGAGTTTCGGTGAACCCATACTTACATACGCGTCGAAATCCAAGGGGGCGGAAGCATATAAAAAGTTGTGCCGTGAGGTGATTAAACGTGTCTAAGACCAAAAGACTGGGAAAAGGATTGGGAGAGCTGCTCGGAAGAGAAGTGATGGAAGAAAAGAATACCGAAAGTATTTCCATTTCCCTTGTTGTTCCCAATGAATGGCAGCCGCGGCGTGAATTTGAGCCGGAATCTTTAAATGCTCTGGCGGAATCCATCAAAGAACACGGCGTCGTCCAGCCGGTTATTGTAAGAAAAAAAGACAGCGGATATGAACTTATTGCCGGCGAGCGCCGTTTAAGAGCGGCCCAGCTGGCGGGGCTTGTGGAAATACCTGCTCTTGTCCGCGATTACAGTGATCAGGAAACGGCGGAAATCGCCCTCATTGAAAATCTGCAGCGTGAAGATCTGAATCCTCTTGAAGAAGGACTTGCCTATCAGCGGATGATCAGTGAATATCATTTTACACAGGAAAAGATGGCAACCCTTATCGGTAAGAGCCGTTCCTATGTGACGAATATGATGCGGCTTCTGGAGCTTTCTGAAGAGGTAAAAAGCCTTCTTTTGGAGCGGAAATTGACGGCGGGACAGGCGCGTCCCCTTTTAGGATTGGAAACACCTGCCGAGCAGATCGCGCTTGCGCGCCGAATTGTGGAAGAAGATCTTTCCGCACGGCGTATCGAGGAAATCCTCCGCCGTGAAAAAGACGGACAAAAGCGGAAGCCTGCGGATAAAGCGGATGCGTATCTCCGCGCGCTGGAAGAAGATCTGGTGAATGCCGTAGGATCCCGTGTAAAAATTAAAGTGGGAAAAGGAAAAAACAGTCACAGAGGCACTATTTCCATTTCTTTTAAAAGTGACAAAGAATTTGAACGTATTACAAAACTTCTCAAACAGGGAGAATAAACAAATCCATGGATATCTTAGAATTCAATATCAATTATCAGCTCATACTCTCCGTAATCGGAACGATTCTTGCGGTTTTACTGGTATTTCTTATTCTCCAGTTTTTCTGGCTCCGGGCCAAGGTAAACCGTTTGTACAGGAAATATAAATATTTTATGATGGGCGAAGACGGCGGATCTATCGAAATGAAGTTATCCACAGAAGTACGGGAACTCCGGGATATGGTGGAATCTTCCCAGGGCATGCTTCATCAGCAGGAGCTTCTGGCTACGATGCAGCTGAAATCTTTCCAGAAAATCGGTTTGGTGCGATATGATGCTTTTGATGAAACAGGAGATAAACTTTCCTTTTCTCTTACCCTTCTGGACGGCAAAAATAATGGCGTCGTCCTTTCTTCTCTGGCTGGTCATGATGCGTCCCGCATTTATGCAAAAGCTGTGACCGGCGGCGAATGCAGGGAAGCGCTTTCTTCAGAAGAAGCGGAAAGTATCAGTATGGCACTGAATACTCTCATGCCTGATGTGGCTAAAAGGGTAGAAGATGCAGTCCGTGCCGGTGAAGAGAGAAACGGTGAAAATCCGTCTGCTAAGCGTATTGACCGGATTGAAAAGAAATGATGCAAAGAAACAGGAATATTCCTTTGAAATAGATTGACGGGTGAGTGGATGATCAAAGAAAAAAATGAAGAAACCGGTGAAGTGAAAGTTATATTTTCATCGGAAGAATTTAAGAAACTGAAGATTTTCGGTGGTGCCGCAGCGGTGCTCCTCATTCTTTCCATCAGTTTGGCGGGATGGGCGGGATACAGCACGAATGCGCTTCACGCGGAAAATGAACTTTATCGAAGCCAGCTTAAAATGGCAGATGAAAAAATGCAGGCGCTTGAAAATAAGGCTAAAACTGTTGAGAAAATCAGTGGGCAACTGCAGGAACTTGTCCGTACGAACGGAGGAACAGTACCTGAAAATACAGGGACTGGCGGTATTGGCGGCGCTTCCACTGTTCCTGACATAGCAAAAACGACGGGCAATAAGAAAAAAGATGATGAGAAAATTGCTGTGTCAGAAACACCGGGGGAACTTTTGAAAGAAATGCGCCGCCTTGATGAACGTTTAGATAAGCAGATACGTCTTGTCGTCGCGCTCCGTTCTGAATTTATGAACCAAGCCTATGGAACTGTCAGCTCTGTTTTGAATCCCACGGCGGAAACGCCGAACATATGGCCAGTTACGGGTCCTATTTCCAGCTACTACGGATACAGGACCAGTCCTGGCGGTATCGGATCTACCTTCCATGAAGGAGTAGATATTGCTGGCGATTACGGCACACCTATTTCTGCGACTGCTGCGGGGACTGTCACGCAGGCAGGCTGGGTCGGCGGCTACGGATACCTTGTGGAAGTAAAACATGCCGATGGTATTGTTACGCGGTATGGGCATAATTCCGCTGTTTTGGTTTATGAAGGACAGCATGTGGACCAGGGCAGCATGATTGCCCTTATGGGGAGCACGGGAAACAGCACTGGTCCTCACTGCCACTATGAGGTCCGTATTCATGGAGAAGCAGTGGATCCCATGTATTTCCTGCCGCAAAACTATTGAAATAAATCGGTTAAGAATATAAATAGTTATTTACGAAATTAAAAGCCTGTAAACTTGTTACAGGTTATTTTTTTGTCATTTTTTCTGTATTCTGTATGATAAAAATAGGGATAGATCTTATTTATTATAGATTCCAATGCCCGCATCTTGTGGTTTTGCCAAATATCTCATTGTGGCAGTGTCTGACGATTTATGTTACGTCTTTGGCAAGGCAGACGGTGCATTTCTTGGAAAAGTAAAAAATGAGGAAACGCTTGGTAATGATATGCATATCGAAGGGATGATCAAGATAGATAATAATGCGTTTGTAATCCAGTACCGTACGGACATGAATGAAAAGAAAAGGATAAGTACTCCCTGGCAACGATTATGGTGAAATAAATTCTTTTTGCCGACTGCTTTAAGCTGGTTTGGGTTGCTATTTTATCGTATCGAACATCATAACAAACGTTCATACAGGACTGCTTTATAGGTATCAATAAAACATAGTAAAGGATATTTTCATCCTGTACATGTACTTAATAAAAACAGACACAAAATTTGCAGTTATATACAAAGAAAACGCGATAAAAAAACGTGAGAATACAGGAGGAATTGTCAGACGGCCAGCACGATGATAACCAGCACGATGATAATTTTACAAAATTTGTTAGGCAGGACAACTCGCATGGAAGGCAATGAACATAAATAAAATATTGTTGACAGAAGCATTTTTGTGTGGTATGTTATTTAAGTCGCTTAGAGCGATGGTTCTTTGAAAACTGAACAGTACAGCGAGAAAAAAGCCGATGTGCGAGTTTCAAGAAAAAAGAAACCGCAAAGAATTTGAGTAAGCAAGGCAAGAAAAATCGAGCCGAAACAAACAATCTATCATGGAGAGTTTGATCCTGGCTCAGGACGAACGCTGGCGGCGTGCTTAACACATGCAAGTCGAACGAAAAGAGGGAAAGAGCTTGCTCTTTCCGGAATTG
>OLIQ01000038.1_pt1 | contig 100625 bp, 114 predicted proteins | sample 1609631 | NCBI WGS metagenome assembly OLIQ01 (sample SAMEA4350114, study PRJEB24818) | metagenome | biome: human; feature: gut; material: faeces | place: Denmark | collected 2013-09
AAGTAAGTTTGTAAAGAGGCTGTTGACAGCCTTTATGGTGATGACAAGTGTAATTGTGTTCTCATCATGTGAGAGAATTGATGCAGGCTGTGAAGGCATCAAAGTAAACCTTTATGGTGATGACAAGGGTGTTGGTGATGTGGCTTTGGTATCTGGTAGAGTGTGGTATAATCCCTTTACTACTGAGGTATATGAATACCCAATGTATGTTCAGACTGTAGATTATCCTGCATTTGAAATCAATGCTAAGGATGGTAGTAAGTTTGTAATTGACCCTACAATTAACATCAACCCCATTGCAGGAAAGGCTCCTGAAATCTTTAGGAAGTATAGAAAACCTCTTGAGGATGTAATTCAGAATGTTCTTGTTACCCATATTAGGAATGCCTACAGATTGAAACTCAATGCTTATACTACTGATGATTTGGTGAGTAAGAGAGAAGAGTTTGAGAAGGTTACAGAAGACTATTTAAGGGAAGTGTTAGCTAGAGAAAACTTTGCTCTTGGTGAAATGACTTCTGGTCTTAAATACCCAGAATCTCTTGAAGCTTCAATTACTGCCAAGAATAAAGCTGTGCAAGATGCTTTGAAGATTGAGAATGAGATTAAGTCAGTAGAGGCAGAGGGTAAGAAACAGGTTGCAGCAGCTACTAAGGCAGCAGAAGCTTTGAAGATTAAAGGTGATGCAGAGGCAGAGTATAACAGAAAGATTAGCGCTTCATTATCTCCTCTAATTGTACAACAGAACTTTGTTGATAGATGGGATGGCAAGTTGCCTACTTATGGTACTGTGCCTCAATTATTTAAAGATGTAGCAGGTAAGTAATTATGGAATGGATTATTACTGGAATCATATTTTTCTTAATAGAATTGTATGTAATTTCTCACACCTATGAATCAGAGTATGGTCTTATTAAAAGAGATAGCAATAACTATAGAAAAATCTATGGCATCATAGAAGGCAGTGAGGAGAAGCTCACATTAACTGTTGGAAGACTGTTAGTTCTTATAGTAGCTAACATAATTTCTGTAGTTAATATACTCTACTTCTTATTCTTTATAGGATGGTGGATTAAAAGAGCAAGTTACCCAGAAGATAGAGAAACTACCTGTGTTATCTGGAGATTGAAGTTTGGTAAGTTCACAAAGTCAGTGATTACCAAGCTAAGTAATTTACTAAATAAAGAGTTATGAAACAGCGAATAATCAATATTCTACTGTTCATTATGTTGATTGGTCTGGGTATCTATGTGTACATAGACCATGATACCAATGAACACAAGCCTCAACCATATGTAAAACTTGAGCAACCAGAGTTCTTGGATGAAGAACTTAGTGATAGTACTTTACTTAAGGCACTTATCTATTATGAAATCAATGAACCTTTGATTGTATTAGCACAAGCTAAGCTTGAGAGTGCTAATTATAAATCAAGGTTATGTAAGGAGAAGAATAATATCTTTGGATTGTATAATAGTAAAGCTGGACAGTATTATAACTTTGACCATTGGACTAATTGTATTCTAGCATATAAGAACATGATAGAATATAAACAAAAGGATGGTGAAGATTACTATCATTTCCTACTTAGGATTAAGTATGCAGAGGATAAGTTATATGTGGATAAGCTGAGAAATTTAGTTAAATTAATGCCTCCGTAGTTATGGAAGAAGTATGGAAAGATATTAAAAACTGGGAGGGAAGCTATCAAGTAAGTAACTTTGGAAGGGTTAGAAGTTTAGAGAGAATTATCACATTTTCTGATGGAAGAATTAGAAAGTTTCAAGGAAGAGAAATAAAACCTATTAAGAGTTCTACTAGTGATTATTTAATGGTTAGGTTGTGGAAGAATCATAAAGAATACGCCTATTTAATTCATAGACTTGTAGCTCAAGCATTTATTCCTAATCCAGATAACCTTCCAGAAGTGAATCATATTGATGAAAATATTTTTAACAATTCCTACGATAATCTTGAATGGTGTAATAGAGATTATAATCATAACTATAGCAAGGCAAAGAGAATTAATGCTGCTAGAGCAGTTACTGGTAAATGTGTTTTGCAATATGATTTAAGTGGAAAGTTGCTTCATATTTGGGAAACTGGATTAGATGCAGCTAAGTCTCTAAATATACCCCAAGGTAATATAAGTAGTTGTTGTTTAGGTAAGTTAAAAACAGCAGGAGGATTTAAGTGGCAATATGAATAGAGAAGAAGCAAGTAAAGAAATACAGGCAATAAAGTCTAAGAACATACTCCTTGAGTTAGTTACATCATTTGGCAAGACTAAACAAGCACTTGACATTATGGTCAAAAGGAACCCTAAGAACATACTTATCTTAGTACCAAGACTAGTATTAATACAGAATTGGAAGGATGAATTTGTTAAATGGAAGATGGACAAGTACTTGAAGAGAGTTACATTTAGTACTTATGTAGGTATTAAGAAGCATGAAGGAGAATCTTTTGATATGTTGATAGCAGATGAATGTCATCATTTCACTGATAAATCACTTGATGTAATTAGTACTATGACATTCAAGTATAGTACTCTCTTATCAGGGACTGTTATAGACTCAAAGAAAGCTGCATTAAGAGCTAGTTTCAAGGATTTGTATTGTTACAAAATCACTATGAAGCAAGCTCAAGAGGAAGTATTAGCAGAGCCAAAAGTGTATCTTATACCTTATACTTTAGATAATACTGACAGAAAATATCCTTTTGAATTAAGGAAGTCAGCTAAAGGTAAGAGTATTACTTGTGACTATTCAGATAAGTGGAAGTATCTCAGAGACAAGTCCTATACTACTGTTATTGTTAACTGCACTCAGCAGGAATACATCAATGAATTGAGTGCTAAGATAGACTACTGGAAGAGAATATACATGAGAGGTAGAAATGAAGTATTCAAAAACAAATGGCTATACCTAGCTGGTTTAAGGCTAAAGATGCTAAGTAACTTCAAGACCTCTATTGTGTCTAACCTTCAAGTGCATCTTAGAAAGCAAAGATGCCTGACCTTCTGTAACTCTATTGAACAGACAGAGACATTAGGTAAGAACTGCATTAATAGCAATAACAAGGACTCAGATAAAGTACTTGAGCAGTTCAACAAGGGAGAAGTCAATCAGATTACATCATGTAATATGTTGAATGAAGGTATGAACCTTGTAGATTGTCAGGTAGGAATATATGCTTCTTTGAATAGTAGTGAAGTTATGATTAAGCAGAAGCTGGGAAGAATTCTTAGACATTCTAACCCTGTTCTTATTATACCTTATTACAAGAACACAAGGGAAGAAGAGATACTTGAGACTATGCTTGAGGACTACAACCCAGAGTTGGTTGAGACTGTTGAAAGTTTAAATCAGATTAAAGTATGACAATAACAATTGATGAAGAAGTATGCAAGAATTGGGGATTGACTATGCCAGAAGTACTTGCACTTACACTAGTGAAAACTGGTGTAGATGTGCCAGTATTATTTGCTAGTCTTGAAGACAAGAAAGCACTGGTGAAAGATATGTTCAATAAGTATCTTGTTACTCTTGGCTATGATGAAAAAGTAGCTAGTGTGTTGTTAGACTCTGATAAAGACAGACAACCACAAGATAGGATTGAGAGTCTTGCAGCCAAGATGATGGAACTGTTTCCTAGTGGCAAGAAGCAAGGAACTTCTCAATATTATAGAGGTAATAGAAAAGATATTACTCTTAGGTTGAAGAAGTTCTTTAAGCTCTATGGAAATAGATTCACTGATAAACAAATTCTTGAAGCTACTGATAAGTATGTTAAAGCATTCAATGGCAACTATAGCTATATGAGAGTGCTTAAGTACTTCATTTGGAAAGATGAAAAGAAGTTAGATTCTGAGGGAATTGGTTATATTAGTGAAGTATCAGACTTGGCATCCTATATTGAGAATGAAAGTGGAGTATCAGTAGATACTGATTGGACATCTAGCTTGAAGTAAACTATGGGCTTATATGAAAGAACATTAAAGATACTTGAGGATAGAAGAAAGAACTTGATTGATGGTGGTATTAATAGTATTCCATCATCTTTCAGAAGGTTCAGTGATGACTTTATAGGTGTAGAACAATCTACCTATTATTGTGTCACTTCTGTCACTAAAGGTGGTAAATCTCAATTTGCTTCCTATGCTTTTATCTACAATCCTATTCTTTTTGCTTTCTATAATAGAGATAAGGTTAGAGTGAAGATATTCTATTTTGTACTTGAAGAGACACAAGAGAGAGTCATGCAGAGATTTATGAGTTATATCTTGTATCATCTTTCAAAAGGCAAGATTAGAATATCTCCAAAAGACCTTAGAAGTTCAAAGAATGACAAGCCATTACCAGAGGAGGTACTTGAAATCTTGAGGAGTTCAGAGTATGCAGAAATACTTAAATTCTTCGAGGATAGTATCATATTTAGCACTACTGCCAATCCTACTGGCATCTTCAAAGAATGTCAGAGATATGCAGAAGAACATGGTACTACTCATAAGAAAAAGTCAGTGTACAGGGGGGAATTAGGAGAGTTAAAGGAAACTGATACTTTTGATTACTATGTTCCAGATGACCCTAAAGAGTACAAGATTGCATTCATAGACCATATAGGCTTGATTGATACTGAGAGAGGAATGAATCTAAAGCAATCTATGGATAAATTGTCAGAGTATCTGGCAAAGTATCTTAGAAATAACTATGGATTTAGTCCTGTTATCATTCAGCAACAATCCTTTGAGAATGAAAGTAATGACAACTTTGTTAGTGGCAGAATCAGACCATCAGCTCAAGGTCTAGGTGATAGTAAGTACATTGCAAGAGATTGTAATATACTTCTTGGTTTATTTAGTCCATTCAAGTTTGAACTTGAAACTTATAAGGAGTATGATATCACTAAGTTTAGAGATAACATAAGATTCCTTGAAGTTCTTGTTAATAGAGATGGTGAAATGGGAGGCTTATGTCCACTATTCTTTGATGGGGCTGTATGTGATTTCAATGAACTACCTTTACCAAGTGATAAGAATGGTATAGCTAGAGTGTATGAATATCTCAAGTACATCAGAATGAAAGAGGGCAAGGCAAGTCTATTTATACACATAGCTGAGAAGAGAAATAAAATGAGTAGATATTTGCATAGATGGAAAAGATTATCTATCTTTGCAAGGTTTAATAATAAAAAGTAGAAAGTAAATGGCTAAAGTATTAGTATTAGCAAAGTCAGGTTTTGGTAAGACTACTTCCTTATGCGGGAGAAAGAAGTTTGGTATTGAAGGGTTAAACCCAGCAGAAACATTTCTCATTCAATGTGCAAACAGAGAGCTTGCTAACTTGGATTACAAACTGATTACAGGATTCACTAACTCTAGTGATTTAGCAAGAGTTATTGGAACTGGAAATAGAATTCAAGTTGGTAACATTGCAGGTCTTGAGAAGTTTAAGGTGGTAGCAGCAGCTATTGAAATGCTGGCTCAGTCACCATTCAAGAACATTGTGATTGATGATTTCAATTATCTGTCTCAAGACTATTACATGGCAAATGCAATGAAAGGTGGATGGGACACTCCTAAGCAAATTGGCTATGGTATGGGTCTTATCTTTAATGCTTTTGAGGCAATTCCTACCAGAGAAAAGGACTTATTTGCTCTTGCTCATTATGAAGAGTATAAAGATAAGAATGGAGACTCCATATCTTATAAGTTCAAGACAACTGGCAATATGGTAGATGGCTACATTACTCCAGAAGGTAAGTTTGACATCATTCTATATGGAAAAGCTAGCTGGGATGACCAGAATAAGAAGGCAATTAAGCAGTTTGTAATTGACTTTGATGGTGAATATCCTGCAAAGGATTCTATTGGTGCATTGGATGAATGCCCCTTGTATATACCTAATGATTTAGGTTATGTAAAGAAGTTAATCAATCAACATTATCATAGAGAGTAATGACTAGAGAATCTGTAGTTCAGATGTTGAGAGATATAATGACTAACCCTGGTTACTATGGTAGAATGGTTAAGATGGATACTATCCTCAACTATTGTGTGGAACATGGAAAGTCACCTCAAATGTCTATCAAGTTTGTCCAATTCATAGGAATGAATGAACCTTTACTACATGAAGTCTTCCTTGATACACTAGATATGTTGAAGAAAGAACATGCTATCTTTGAACTATGGAGTGCAATAAATCCATTGTTGCTACAGGGTGGTAGAAGATTATTATCAATTTATTAATAAATAGAAAAATGAAAGAATTAAGTAGAACAGAACTTGCAACAGTTAAGAGAACTGCTGCTAATGTGAAAACATTCAGAGCTAAGAAAGCTAAGTTGGAAGCACAAAAGGCTAAGATTGATGCAGAACTTGAGTCTGTGAACAAAAGTATTGATTTGTTTGAGCAACCCATCATTGAAGTAACTGGTGGTTATACCTCAGAACAAGTATTGAATGGTGAAATGGATGCAGCTTTGCAACAGTTGAAGGCTGCTGAACAGCCTGTTGAAGAAGTGGCAACTGAGACTGCAAGTGTTGCTACAGAGACTCCTGTAGATGCTCCTGCAAATCCCTTTATGCCTACAGAAGAAGCAGGCACAGATGTAAATCCATTGCCTTTTGAAGCATAAGTAATAACATTTTAAACAATTTGAGATATGAATAATTTGAAAAAAGGTGCTAAAGTATTTATGGCTTTTGCCGCAGGCTCTGAATCTAAAGAGAGCAATAGAAAACTCTATATGGGTATTGCTCCTGTATTTGTAACAGCAGTTAACCCTAACAAGGAAATGCTGAGTAAGTTCTATGAGAGTGACATTGATGAAGAACCTGTATATCTTGATGAATCTGAGGTAGGTCCTGATGGTAATAAAACCAAAGTTCCTCAAGTAAGAATTGATTTCTTGGTTGTTTCTGATGCTGCTAAGACTAATGGCATTGAGATGAGAACCAAGATTACTTTCTTTGTTAAGAAAGCATTCAGATACAACAGAGATAACACCAAAGTTCAGGTGATTGACAAGTATGGTCAGACTGCTTGGCCTACTATTGAGGAAGCCAAAGCACATGCAATTCCTCAGTATGAAAATGGTCCTGCAAACCTTGACAAAGATTACAGACCTGCATATATTGGTGAGGAAGAATTGACAGGCTTTATCAAAGCCTATTTGAATATCCCTAACCCATCATTCAGCTACAAAGACAAGAACACTGGTGAACTTGTTACCAAGACTTTGCCTAATCTGGATGATGCTCTGGCTAGACTGGATAGCATTGACAACTATTTCAAGGGTGACTTCAAGGAGCTTGACTCTATCTTGAAACTGCAACCTAAGAATGTTGTGAAGGCATGTTTTGGTGTAAGAACAACTGATGAAAACAAACAATATCAAGCTGTTTATACTCAGAAGTTCTTGAAGAACATTATTACTGATTACAGCAAACTTGATGCAGATATTCAAGGAAGAAAAGCTGCTGGCTCCTATCCTACAACTGAGTTCAGTATTGAACCTTTGCATGAATATTCTGTAGAGTCAACTGACTTCTCAGCAGGTGCTATGCCTTTCCCTCCTGCAAATCCTACAAATGGTAATGCAGCTCCTGCTGCACAGGCAGGTCCTTGGGGCTGGGTACAGTAATTAAAAATAACCTTTAACTTGAATTGATATATGGCATTTAGTAGTGGTACAACTAGCATAACTCTTAATGATATTCTGAGCAAAGTCAGTGAAGCTGATATACTCTATCATTATTTCAACGTGAGTAATATTCCATGTGTAATATCTAGCCCCCTTAGGGTAGATAAAGACCCTTCTTTTGGTATTTATACCTTAGATGGAAGTAAAATATACTGGAAAGACTTATCCAAGAATACCTCAGGAGGTCTTTGGGATATGCTAGGTGAATATTGGGGGGTGAGTTACAGAGAAGTCTTAAAGAAAGTCTGGGATGACTTACCTAATATATCCACTACTTATGCTAAATCAAACAAGATGGGCAAACCCCAGTCAATTAGCAGTTATAGTGAAAGTACTGACTTACAATGCAGAGTAAGAGAATGGAGGAAGCATGATATTGAATATTGGCAATCCTTTGGTATATCTCTCGATTGGCTAAAATATGCAGACATTTATCCTATATCACATAAGATAGTGATTAAGGGTAATAACAAATTCATATTTGCTGCTGATAAGTATGCTTATGCTTATGTTGAGAGAAAAGAGGGTAAAGTTACTCTTAAGATATATCAACCATTCAATACTAATGGCTATAAATGGTCAAACAAACATGATAGGTCAGTAATAAGTCTTTGGACTAAAATACCTGAGCAAGGAGAGAAGTTAATAGTCTGCTCTTCAATGAAAGATGCTTTATGTGTTTGGTCTAATACAGGTGTGCCATGTATTGCAATTCAAGGTGAAGGTTATAGTATAAGTGATACTGCAATTAGTGAACTTAAAAGGAGATATAAAGAGATTTATATACTACTGGATAATGATGAAGCTGGCTTGGAAGATGCAAGGAAACTGTCAGAGTCCACTGGGTTCACTAATTTAGTATTACCTGATTATGGAGCTAAAGATTGTAGTGACTTATTCAAGCTCCTTAACAATGTGAATGAGTTCAAACAGGTGATTCTCAGCCTTATAAATGGAGAACAAGTAAACATCAATATCCCATTTTAAATTAAATAACATTATGGAAGCAAGAAAGATTTTATTCGTGATGAACAACAGTTCAAGTCAGAAAAGTATTATGTCAGAAGCTGAAACTCTTGGTGCTTTAAAAGCAGACATGAGAAGGGCAGGTATCAACTATGACAACATGACATTCTATGAAGGTAGAACAAGAACAGAATTGAAGGATGATGCCTCAGTTCTGCCTACTAATGTTCCTGTTGCAGCTAAGGGCACAACCCCTGCCACTACTACCAATGACTTGGTGTTCATGTTGACCACAGCTAACAAGAAGATTAGAAGTGGCGCTGGTGATAGACCTGCTGCTTATGCTAAGATTAAGCAGCTTGGATTGCAGGATGCTTGTAAGGCTAAGTATGGTAAGAACTTTACCCAGTGTAGTACTTCTGATTTGGAGGCACTAATTGCAGGTGCATCCCCTAAAGTTGAACCTAAAGTAGAAGCTCCTGCTGTTAAAGCTGCCCCTACCATAGGTAATACTGCTGTTATTATCAGCAATGCAGGTAGTGCTAAGCCTAGAGTTATGAAAGTAGTAATGGAAACTGTCAATGTGAGCTTGAAAGAAGCTAGAGCCATCGTTGAGGGCGTTCCTTCAAGAATCCAAGGATTGACTAAGGAAGTTGCTGCTAAGTTTGTAAGTGACTTGATTGGTGCAGGTGCTATGGCATCTATTGAAGGTCAAGGTGGTGCTCCTGCATCTGTTGCACCTGTACAAGTAATAGATGTAAAGGCAAGAAGAATCTTAGGTCAATTATTGAATCTTCTTATTGATGAAGAGGATTTATATGGCAACTATTCAGAATTACTTGATGACCTACAAGGTGAATGTGGTGAAACTCAAGCTGTAGAGACAAAAGCTGAACAGCCTGCTCCTAAGAAAGAAGATGATAACCTTTCTCAATCAGAGATTAATTCTCTGTTTGGTGGTTGGGCACAGTAAATAACATTAAGAGGTTGGTGAGTATTCATCAGCCTCTTTTTTTTGGTGATATATGGAAGAAAGAATAATAGAAAAGATAACAGGCATGTATAACTCTATCATGGAAAAGCCTAATATTATTTATGATATATTTAAGGATTTCTATGGTGAAGAGTTTGTAGATATGCAGAACTACCTATCACTAGAAAGGTATATATCTCTTATTAGAAGGAACTTCTCAGAGGAAAGTATTCTTGAACCAGGGAATAATCTTTATGGTTCTGACAGGTTCAATGAGATATTTATATTAGTTAGATTTCCAGAAGTTAGGGTAACTAATGAAAATGATAGATATATAGACATCTGGGAGTTGTATGCTAAAGTAACTTTTAATTGGAGAGGTAAATCAAGAGGAGACTTCCTGCTAAATAGAGCTGAATATGATGTATTTCAATTACAGAATAACTATATGCACAGTCATATTCACTCTATTCCTACGAGTGATTTTACATCATTTCAATCTCCTTGTTTAGGTAGTGGTCCTATTAGAGATACTCTTGCATTACTAGCAACAGACTTTGATGAACTAAGATGGCAATTATTCTGTCTTGAGCTTAGTAAATATGTTCAAGTAGAGTCACTTGCTGGAGGTCCTTATAAGAGAATGGAGAATCTTGGTAAGAATAGTATGAGTCGTGGTGAGAGTAATTGGTCTATGTTTAGTGATGAAAATTTGCCTCATTTTAATTCATTTAATAATGAAAGAGTTAGACAATTTGTCAAATGGCTTCTTGAGAGAAAGAAACTCAAGTTCGATTTTGCTAATGGTAGCTATGGTATCAGTATGTCATATATCACTTGGAGAATATTCTTGAGCAATGAATTCATTGAATGGTACAATATTCAATATGCTGAGGGTAATGCAACTGCTACATATTTAGACTTGCTTGCAGAAGGTGTACTTGTAAAAGGAATCATCAATAACAACAGGTTCTATTATGATAACAGTGGTAGAGGAACTAACTATTCAAGATACGTAGGAAAAAGGATATGCACTTTTAAAGGTGAGGATGTAAGACTAGTGGTGAGGGATTTGGAGAGCAGAGCTAACGATAATAACTTATCTAATTTTATTAACAACAAACTTGCAGAATACATATATAAATGTATTTTGAAAGTAGTAAATTATGAATATGGAAACAACAGTACAGAAACCCAAACTGCTGGACCTAGTAAAACAGTCATCTACGTATAAGTTGATTGTAAGCCCAGAATTGGAACAGAAAATAAGATATTACTTGGATAGATTTCCAAGAGATGAATACTCAGGTACTTTATTCTATACAGTATCTGGAAGTTTTGAAACTAAAGACTTGGTAATTAATGCCTTTGATTTCCTATTGCAGGATATAGGAACTAGTGGCTATACTGAGTTTAACCAGTCTCCTGATGTAATAGGTTATATGGTAGAGCATCCAGAGTTACTTGATGAAAAGGTATATCAAGGATTAATGCACTCACATCATATATTAGGTGCATTCTTTAGTGGTACAGACTTAGCTACTCTTAGAGAAGAGGGCACTGATAGAATTCACTTTGTATCCTTGATTATTGATACTAAGGGTACTTATCAAGCAGCTATTACAAGAGTGGTTGTTGAGGAGATGCAGGCTACTGGCTTCATTAAATATCCTACATTTAATGGTCAAGAGGTAACTGGAAGCCCTGTTACTTATAGCTTCAATAGAAAGAAGCTTGAGTACTTTATGCTTGATGTAGAAAGACCTGCCATTGAAAATCCCTTTTCAGAAATGGCTGCTAGGATTGAAGAAGTTAAAGAACAGAAAGCTAAAGCTGCTAAAGAAAAAGCTGCAACAACTCCTTATGGTAACTATGGTGGTGGCTATAATAACTATGGTCAATATGGAAACTGGGGTAAGAAAGAGGATAAACCAGCAGTACCTACAAATGGCATCAGTTACCAGACTAATGTAGGAAGAGGTAATCTAGCAGTACCTACAAATCCTAACTATGTACCACCTGTACAGAATGAGTTACCTTTTGAAGAACCTAATGTTGATGTGCCACCTCCTTATGGTCATGTTAAAGTTGACCCTGAGACTATTAATGATTTAGCTGCTCAGTTAGTTACTGGTGACATTAATTACTTTAAGCCTACTGATACAACTCTTGATGAATTAGCTAGGGCTGGTGAAGAGATGTTTGAACAAAGGTTTGAAGATGAAAAGCTATTCCATGCTTGGGCAGAACAATATGTAGAGTTCCTTGTGTACTATACAGAAGACCCTAAGCTTGAGATGTTTGATGATGAAGTACTTGCTGCATTAATTGCACATGACTTAGCAGAGGTGCTTAGTGCACTCACTACTAAAGGTAAGTATATTAATCAGTTCATTGAAATATTAAATAGATATATCATTTAATTATGAATGAAGAAGAAAGAGTAATAGAAGCAGTGCCTACTGATTATGAAGAGGCTATGCAGACTGCTACATTTGATGAGGCTCCAATACCTGTTGTAGAGGAGTCATTATCTCCTGATTTAGCTGCACTAATAGAAGAAGCTGATAGATTTTTAGCTAGTAGAGAGGTTGAAGAATCAACCCTTATAGATGATACTCTTCAAGTATCTGAGGAACCATCAGTAGAATTGACACCAGAAGAACAAGCTGTACTTGACCAAGCAATTGCTACTCAAGACAGTGAGATACCTGTGAATTCTGCTACTCTGCAACTGCAAGAATCTACAAGTAGATTTAGTGGTGCTGTCTGGTATGAAGCTATTCGACAGAAATCTATTATATTAGCTGGATTAGGTGGTATTGGTAGTTATGTTGCATTTCTATTAGCTAGAATGCAACCAGCTAGAATCACTATGTATGATGATGATATAGTAGAAGCTGTTAATATATCAGGTCAGTTGTATAGTGTAACAGATGTAGGAAACTATAAAGGTAATGCCATTTATCAAATGATGAAGAATTATGGTAACTTCTATAATGGTAATGTGAATACTCAAAGATTTACTGACCAATCTTTAGGAGGTCCTATAATGATTTGTGGCTTTGATAACATGGAAGCAAGAAAGGTATTCTATCAAAGTTGGAAGAACTGGAGAAACACAACTGATGATTCATCTAAGTGTCTATTCATTGATGGTAGATTAGCAGCAGAAGAATTTCAAGTAATTGCAATTCAAGGTGATGATGAAAGGGCAATGAAACTCTATGAAGAAGAATGGTTGTTTAGTGATGCAGAGGCAGAAGAGACTCTCTGTAGCTATAAACAAACTACATTTATGGCTAATATGATTGGCTCAGTTATGGTCAATATATTTGTTAACTTTGTAGCTAATGAATGTGACCCAGTATTCCCAAGAGATGTGCCCTTCCTTACTACCTATGATGCAACTACTATGTATTATAAAGTAGAAATGTAGTATGGCAGTAACAATTAACTATAGATTTGCTAGTACAATTGCTGGCTTATTCAGAAATGAAGGAAGTGGTGAGTATTCTCAGTTATCTCAAGCAGGTGTAAGTTGGTCTAATAATAATGTGCTTAATAGGTTCACTAAATGTGATTTAAGTGGTCCAGAGTTTGAGGTTCCAGTTGCTATAAGAGGTTATGCTGAGAGAGAACTAAGAACTACTATTGGGAAAACCTTTTCAAGTATAGGAGAAAAAGAGTTAGTGGTTCCTATAATTCAGCAGAGTTATATTAATAACAAAAGAACTGCTGATTCTATACTCAAACAACTCTTTGAATCTACCATTCAATATGGCATGGTGAATATAAAGACAAACAAAGATATTGAGTATCATGGAGGAAGAGGCTATATCTTTGATGCTAATTTTAACCCTATATTCTTTGCTACTCTGATAGGTCATTATGATGTTGAAGATGTCAGCAATAGAGTGAGAGGTTGGACTTGGACTGAATGTAGAGTGTATTTACATCCTAATATAATCATTGACGGTAGTGACTTAATAGGTAAAGGTATAATGAAGAAAGTTCTTCCTTATTTGTTAAGTAGCAGAGATGTTCTTCCTTATTCTAGGATAAATTGGATAAAAATAAGTGAGAATATTAAAGTCAAGGTTATTATTGAAGATGCTAGTAGGTTCTTTAGAACTCCTACACCTATGAGAGCTGACTTTACTAATGAAGAGATGAATGAAATGTTAGCAGCTCATGCAGATGAAGTTGTAAGACAGTTTAAGTTATGACACTAAATGAATATTTTGGTAATTGGATTAGAGTTATAGATGTTAATGAGTTGAATAAGGTTACTGGGATTATAGGCAATATAAGAAAGCCTATATGCCCCAGTATTCCTAATATATTCAAAGCATTTACTCTATGTCCCTATAAGAACTTGAAAGTAGTTATGATAGGACAGGACCCATATCCACAGAAAGATGTAGCTACAGGTATCCTATTTGGTAATAGAAGTGAGATAAGTGAAGATGACTTATCTCCTTCACTAAAGATTGTTAAAGAGGCTTGCATTAATTTTGAGATTCCACATAATAGTATTATCTTTGACCAGACTTTAGAGAGTTGGGCTAATCAAGGAGTACTAATGATTAATTCTGCACTGACTTGTGAGATGAATAAAGTAGGCAGTCATACAATGTTATGGAGACCTTTCATGACTAAGTTATTGAAGAACCTATCTGAGTGGAATACAGGTATAATCTATGTTCTATTTGGAGAACAAGCTAGAACATTTGCACCTTATATTAATGGTAAGTCTAATATCATTCTTGAGGAAAAGCATCCAGCCTACTATGCTAGAATAGAAAAGAGGATGCCTTCAACAGTCTTTGAAGAAGTAAGCAAACTAACAAAAGAGAAGTATGGTGAACCTATTAAATGGTTCCAAGAGTATTAATAAATAATAATTTCAAATCATGAAAAAGTATGTATTTGTAAAGACAGGTGAAGCTGTAGAGTTAGGTCAAAAATTGGCTAGAGTTGCTAACACATTGTTAGGTCCTGTTGTAGTAGAAGAAGTAGAAATCACAGAGAAAACACTTCCTATGTTTATTAAGAGAGGTGTAATTTCAGTGCAAGAAGAGGAAGCTAATTGCACTCATGTGAACATTGACTATTACATTGGACATCTTGCTGAAAGAATCAACTGGAAGCCTGAGAACTTGGCTAAATATCTGAATAATTTGGCTGGCATCAATGAAGCTGCTGTATTCTCAATCCTATTGAGAGAAGTTGCAATTGTGATGGATAAGAAATATCCAGACCATATTGAAAGAAGCAAGGAGATTTATGTCATTGACATGACTGATGGTGAGATTCATAAACTGAGAGAGTTACATAAGGTAAAGAATTTCAGAAACTTTGCTGCATTCAGAACTATTGAAGATGCTCTATGCGCTAAACATATTCTGAAAGATTTTATGAAAGAATTGTTTAAGAGAGGTGGAAAATAAGAAGGTCAAAAATGCTACCCCAACAGTAAGTAATGGTATTGAGTTCAAGTCCAAGATTGAAGTTATGGTATATAATACCCTAGTTCAACATGGATTTGAACCTCAATATGAACCTATCACTTATGTAATCTGGAGTGGATTTAGACCTACTATACCTTTCTATACAAGGAATGAGAAAACTAAACAACAGATACTCAACCTTAGGAAACTAGTGGATGTAACATACACCCCAGACTTCTACATAGAGTACAAAGGATTAAAGATTATCATTGAAGCTAAAGGCTTTGAGAATGATGTCTGGCCTTACAAGTTTAAGATGTTCAGACATTTGCTTGAACAACAGCCAGATAAAGATAAGTATTTAATCTTTGAGATATTCACAAAGAAACAATTGTTGGAAGCAATAGAAATAATTAAAGGTTATGGAACCAGTAGAGAGAATGATGAGCTTAACCAAGTGCCTACCAAAGAGTGATATTGTATTAGCACAGAGATTTATTGATTCAAGAGATTTTGAGTCATTGCAAGAACTTGTTGATTCAGCTATTATCAAGGCAAGGAAGAGTTTAAATAGTGATAATCCTAAGGAAGAGTATCTTAGTTTAGATATGGATGAATTAGTCAAACTGAAAGCAGAGGTAGATGTTTATGTAGAACAGTTACAAATACCTTATCAGGATGATGTAGAAGAGTTTGAAGATTATGCAGAAGAGTATTAAGTCCATAAGTTGGCAAGTTACAGAATCTGTTTATAGAGCAGACCCAGCTATCAGTTATTCTACATTAAGTAGGTTTGATAGAGAAGGTTGGAGAAAGATTGGAAGTCTCTTTGATAAGATTGAATCACCAGCATTAAGATTTGGCAGTGCAGTTGACACTATGCTAACTGACGGTGAAGCAGCTTTTACACAGAGATTTATGGTGTGTGAATTTCCATCATTATCAGAGGTACTAATATCATTAACTAAAGAACTATTCAATGGTTATGGTAATGACTATAGAAGTCTTGATTTAGTACCTGATGAGATAATATTAGCACACTCTCTTTCCTATCAATCTAATTGGGGGGATGAGGCTAAACTCAAGCATATTAGAAGCAAATGTGGAGATTATTATAAGTTACTTGCACTATCAACAGATAAAGAAATCTTGTCTCAGAAAGACTATGATGATACTGTTGCCTGTGTTAATGAACTTAAGACTAATCCTTATACTAAAGGATTCTTCAAGATTAACCCATTTGATACTAGATTTGAAAAGGAATTCCAATTAAAATTCAAAGCTGAGTTTAATGGAATATCTGTCAGATGTATGTTTGATGAGTTAGTAGTTGACCATCAAGAGAAGATAATTTATCCTATTGACTTAAAGACTTCTGGTCATGCAGAGGAAGACTTTGAACAATCATTTGTTACATGGAGATATATGATACAAGCACAGCTTTATACATATATACTTCAACAAGTAATTAGTAAAGATGAATACTTCAAGGACTTTAAGATTGCACACTATAGTTTTATAGTAATTAATAGGTTTACATTAGCTCCACTTGTATGGAGGTATTATGGTAACTTTAGTGAAGTTGATATGAAGGATGATAAAGGTAATATATATAGAAATTGGAGGAAACTTCTTGTAGAACTTCATTATTACTTACAGTCACCAGATATTAAATACACTAAAGAAGCTAGAGAAAGGAATGGTATTATGAAAATAAGTAATTTACAGCCAGCATGACAGAGTTAGAATATTTTAAAGGTGATGAACTTGCAGCCTCAACTTGGAGGAATAAGTATGCAGCAGAAGGAGAACAAACTCCTGATGATACACACAAAAGGTTAGCTAAGGAATTTGCAAGAGTAGAGAGTAATTATAACTGGAAGAGTAATATAGATAGGGCTTTTAGTAATTTATCAAACTATGGCTATGTTAGACCACAACTTGATGAAGAGGCTATCTATCAGTTATTCAAGGACTTCAAGTATATTATACCCGGAGGTTCAGTTATGTCTGGTTGTGGAACTGGAGCATTGGTAAGTCTTAGTAATTGCTTTGTAATAGGCAGTCCAAAGGACAGTTATGCAGAGATAATGAAGACAAGAAGTCAACAAGCCCAACTTATGAAGAGAAGAGGTGGAGTTGGTTATGACTTATCTCAGCTAAGACCAAGAGGAGCTAAGGTTAATAATGCAGCGAAGTCTTCAACTGGTGCAGCATCTTTCATGGATGTATGTTCAGATATAACCAATGAAGTGGCTCAGAATGGAAGACGTAAAATGTTCTTAAATTAATAATTAATTAAATATCTACAGAAAATGAATAGAGTATGTAATATTTCAAAAGAACTATTAGAGAATTTTCTTAAAGAAGGTAAAACAACAAGAGAAATTGGATTAATATTAGGAGTAGCTAATACTACTATAAGTAGATATATCAGAAATTATAATCTGAATAATCTATATAGTAAACCTAAATACTTACCATATCATCTTACTAAAATAGATAGTAAGGAATTGGCATACATGTTAGGTTTTATAATAGCTGATTCAAGTATTAACAATGAAATTGTTGAAATTAGTGTAGCTATTAATGACTCAGAACTTATGGATTTATTTTCACCATTACTTGGTATAAAATCTTTTGAAGATTTAACTTTAGTAAAAGAAAAAAGAAGATTTCCAAGAATAAGATTAGTCAGAAAAATAGTTGGAATAAATAAATTTATAGGGGGAAATAAAAAGAAAGATAGAAATGTACCTATTATTCAAAAAGACTTAGAAGTCTATTTGATTAGAGGGATATTTGATGCTGATGGTTGTATAACTTGGGGATATAGAAAGGATAGAAATAGGATATGGCATAAAGTTAGTTTTACTTCATCCTTAGGTATCTTAACAAGTGTACAAAAAGTATTATATAAAATAGGGATATCTACTATAGTAAGACCTAAAGCAAATGAAGATTGTTATGTATTAGAGTTTGCTAATAAGAAGGATATACTTAAATTTTATAATTACTTATATGCTGATGACTCTTTTATACCTTTAAAAAGAAAATTTGATAATTATAATGCCCTGCGTCTTGAATTGGGAGAACTCAGTGAAAATACAAATTGTACAATACTGAGCTGTGCCACAGACCTTTCTGTGGAAAGTGCAGAGACTACTGGAGAGTTAAATGGAACTCTTAATAACCAGAGTAGTACCCAAGACTCAATTAATGAGTTAAGATATAGTCCAAATAGGGGGCATTAATGTTAAGTATGAGTATTAATCATCCTGACATTGAAGAGTTCATTACTAAGAAGCAGGACTTAACTAAGGTAACTGGAGCTAATATATCAGTTAAAGTTACTGATGAATTTATGCAAGCTGTTGAGAATGATAAGGATTATATCCTTAGATTTCCCGTAGATGAAAGTGTACCTCAAGGTCTTATGATTGAAGAGATGCCATATAATGAATTATGGTTCTTCTCAGATGATGACCATCCAAACTCTTTCTTCAAGAAAGTAAGAGCAAGGGAGTTATGGGATACTCTCATGCACTGTGCTTGGAATACTGCTGAACCAGGGATTATGTTTGAAGGAGCAATGCACAACTATTCTCCTGATGGTGTATATCCTGACTTCAAAATGGTTGGAACTAATCCTTGTGGTAGATAATTTTGCTGCAAGTAAAACATTACGAGAATTGCTGGAAACCTGTTAAAACATCTATATATGTGTTGGGTAATCAGCAGCCGAGCCTTAGTTATTAACTAAGGAAGGTTCACAGACTATGTACGTAATATCAATATTATTTATATTTTAGTTATGGAAGAAATGAATAAAAGTTTTTATGAAAGAGCTAAGGAATTAGCTGAAAGTTGTAATAGAGTTAAAGATAATGGAGTATATGAAACATTAGCAAAAGAATTTCATATAGGTTTAAGAAATGCTGGAGATAGATTCAAAAGTTTATTTGGTAAACCTATAAGAGATTATATTGCTGACATTAATACTCCACCAAAAGAAGTTTTAAGAGATGCTATAATTAGATGTGATACCCAAGAAGACTTACTCAAATTCCTTAATATTCATTATGATTGGATTAAAGGGTTATATGACAAATACTTCAAAGTGTCTACATTCAGAGCAGCTAAACTTAAGTTATTTAATGAGTTTGATATTATAGAATATAATCCAACTATAGAGGACAATCTTGCTATCTTAGTTTCTCAGAAACTTGGAGATGGAAGTTTTGAGTTCTATGAGGGTAGGAGTAGTTTAAAGATAGAACATGGCTATAAGCAGTATGATTATTTGAAGTTCAAAGTTAATCTATTGAAGAAAGCCTTTCCTACTGTAGCTGGATTAGAGACTATAAGTAAAAGAGAAAGTAATGGTTACATTTCTTATTCTTGGAGAAGTAATAATCTAAGAAACAGATATATGGATATTATAAAGGAGAACCAAGATTGGGATTTAATCAAAAGATTAACTCCATTTGGCTGGATGTTATGGTATCTTGATGATGGTAATCTATATTTATCTGATAACTCAAATCAATTAAGTATAGCTATTCATAGTGTACATACAAGATTGGCAGCCATAGAGGAACTTAAAACTTATGGTTTTGAGTTTGCAAGCTACAATGAATGTATTACCATCTCTGATAAACTTACTATCATAAAATTCTTAAATTGTTTCATAAAACCCTTTATTCATTTAATACCAGAATGTATGAAATATAAATGTATTGTAAAGATATAGTCGGGAGTAATCTATTAAATTAGATTACTTTGGAAATACCAATGGGTCCATTTGATAGCTGTAGGTTGATTCATATTAACTTGAGTAGTTATATTGTAGACCCATTTACAGATAAGGCTCACATTGATGAAGAGTTACTCTATATGCACTCTTATGAGGCTATGAGATTGGCTGATGATTTGGTTGATTTGGAGATTGAAGCTGTTGACAGAATTATTAACATAGTGAAGAATGATACTGATGATACTGAGTTCAAGTTATGGAGTAAAATCAAGGAGACTGCAATTCAAGGAAGAAGAGCTGGTTTAGGTTTTACTGGACTTGCTGATGCAATAGCTATGTTAGGATTGAAGTATGACTCTGATGAAGGTATTAGTCAGGTTGGACAATTAATGAAAGTTATGTTCAAAGGTCAGCTTGATAGTAATATTGATATGGCTATTGAGAGAGGTTCATTTCCTGCTTGGGATTCTGTTGTAGAAGCAGAATCTAATTCAGATTGGCTAAAGTTTATAAGAAGTAACTATCTTAAAACTTGGCTTAAGATGGCTCAGTCTGGTAGAAGAAACATAAGTTGGTCAACAGTAGCTCCTACTGGAACTGTAAGTATCATGGCTGGCACAAGTAGTGGTATTGAGCCTGTATTCATGCCTTTCTATCAAAGGAAGAGAAAGTGTATGTCTGAAAATGATAGGGTAGATTATGTAGATAAAGTAGGTGAGAAATACACCTTATTTACAGTAGTTCATCCTAACTTGAAGAGATGGGCAGTTGAAACTATGAACTATAGTGAGTCAGAAGTCAATGAATGGAGCTTGGGAGTATGGAAGGAAGTCTGGAAGGAAAGTCCTTATTATGGTTCTACAGCACCAGAGATTGATTGGAGACAGAGAGTTAAATTACAGGGAGTAGTTCAGAAATATATCACTCACAGTATCAGTAGCACAGTTAATCTGGATAGAGAAACTACAGAAGAAGAGATTGCTGACATCTATATTGAGGCATGGAAACAAGGATTGAAAGGTATCACTATTTATAGAGATGGATGCAGGGAAGGTGTATTAACTCAGGTTGAGAAACCTAAAACTATTGAAGGAAGACAAGCTCCTAAGAGACCTAAAGTTCTTGAAGCTGATTACTATCAAGTTAAAGTCAAGAAAGAGCAGTTTATAGTTCTTGTAGGGCTTCTTGAAGGTAAACCTTATGAAGTGTTTGCATTCAGACCTCTCAATCCTGTTAATATTCCAGCACATAAAGGTACTATTACTAAGGTAAGTAAGATGCACTATAGCTTTGATTCTGAACATATTAATATATCTAACCTAGAGTTAGCTAATACTAATATTGAAGAGAATGCAGCTACACTATACTCTTCAATGTTGTTGAGACATGGTGTAGATATTAACTATATTATCAAGACTGCAAGAAAAGTCAATGATAATATTAGTTCATTTAGTTCAGCTATGTGTAGAATACTGGCTAAGTATATACCTAATGGTGAAGTAAAGGGTGAAGTATGCCCTGATTGTGGAGGAACTTTAGTGAGGGAAGGTGGTTGCATTCACTGTAAAGACTGTGGCTACTCAAAATGCTTGTAACATGAAAATTGAAACTAAGTTTAATATGGGGGATTCTGCTTTTGTTATGTATAATAACAAGGCAGTTCCCATACTTATTATGGGAGTACATTACTCTTTAGATAGATATGCAGGTGAAATAACCTGTTACTCTGTAAACATATCAACTGGTAATGGTCTGGAGAGGTTTAAAGAAAAAGAAGTATTCAAAACTAAAAAGGAATTATTAGAATCATTATGAAATTGAAGATAAAGATAAGAGAAATAACAGAAGGCTGTATGCCTGAAATAATAGAGAAAGGTGACTGGATTGACCTTAAGGCAGCAGAGGATGTAGTGTTAAAAGCACCTCAAGCTGGTGTAAGGAAGAGAGAAACTATTGATGGTGAAGTGATAAGTCATAGAGATGTATCTTTTAATTATCACTTACTTAACTTAGGAGTGGCAATGCAACTCCCTGCTGGCTTTGAAGCAATTGTAGATGCAAGAAGTAGCACTCCTAGTAAGCTAGGTATAATCTGTGCTAATAGCCAAGGTGTAATTGATAATTCATATCAAGGAAATGATGATGAATGGAAGTTCCCTGCTATTGCTATCAGAGATACTACTATTCATAAAGGTGATAGAATCTGCCAATTCAGAATTCAGTTAAGTCAGAAAGCTACTATGTGGCAGAAGCTTAAATGGCTCTTTAGCTCAGGCATTGAACTTGTAAAGGTTCAGAAATTGAATGGTAACAACAGAACTGGAATAGGTAGTACTGGTGTTAAGTAATAACTCTAAAAAAAAATGAGAACATGATAACAAATATATTATTTGTGGTAGGATTAGCACTTCTGGCTGCTCTCTTTGCCAAGGTGGTTGATATGGCTAGAAAGGGAGATACAAGAATGTTGGCAGATAAGATGTCATTCAGAGAAACATTGGATTTAACTGAACTTCCTATTGTTACCTTTAGGAACAATGATAAGAAGTTTAACTTTCTGCTTGATACTGGTGCCACTAATTCAGTAATTAATAAGTCTGCACTTGCAGATATGGTCTCTAATCCTACTGGGAAGAAAGATACTATATATGGGTCTGATGGTAATAGAGAGGAAGTTGATATAGTTTCTATAGGTATTAGTTATAAAGATAATACCTTTGATGAGGAGTTCTATGCTAAAGATTTAGATGCTGCCTTTGGTAATCTAAAGGTTAGTCATGGTGTAAACCTGCATGGAATTCTTGGTAATTCTTTCTTCCAAAGATATAGATATGTCATAGACTTTGATAAACTTGTAGCATATTCAGCAATGTAATGGAGAATATAATCAAACTTAATTCAAGAGGTGAGGAGAACAATTACCTCAAGAGACTTAGTAAACCAGATGGCAAAGAGTCAAAGACTTATGTACTTAAAGTTAGCACACCAACTGTAAGAGTTAGTAAGCTAGCTACAGGATACGAGTTTATTGACCCTTCTGGTGGTCCAATGATTAAGGTTGGTTCTCTTCTTGAAGAAGCTCAAGCAGTAGTCAAATCAATTGACTATACTATGGGTTATGGATATACAATAACATTTGAATAATATGACAGAAGACTGGGAATTTAGAGAGGAACAGCAGGAAACCATCTACTATGGTGAGCAAATATACTTTGTCACAGGGCAATCTTATTTGTTTGAAGATGAGGATAGACCTTTCAAATGTATCTCAGTTGAGCAGTCTTTGGAGCTACTGGAAACCCTGAGAATAGTAGGCTTGGATAGTGAAACTAAAGGTACTGAAATCTGGCAAGGACAGTTGTTACTTCTTCAATTAGGTAATAAACACTTTCAAATAGTGATTGATTGCTTGACTATAGATGTAAGAAGGTACAAAGAGTTCCTTGAAAGTGACAGACTCTTTATCATTCACAATGCCAAATTTGATTTAAGATGGCTATATAAAGAAGGAATTGTAGTAAGAAATGTCTATGATACTTTCTTAGGTGAAAAGATACTATTCTTAGGTTTCCCTCCAGGCACAGTCTCTTTATCTTTACAAGCTTGTTGTGATAGATACTTGAATATACATCTTGACAAGACTGTTAGAGGTAAGATACATGCAGGTTTAACAGATGAGGTAATTATATATTCAGCCAATGATGTTGTTTGGCTTGAGGATGTAATGAATGCTCAATTAGAACAGATTAAAGCTAGAGGTCAACTCAATGCTTTAGAGGTTGAGAATAGATTTGTTAGAGTACTTGCATATATTGAATTCTGTGGTATTAGACTTGATGCTGTTAAGTGGAAGGCTAAGATGGTTAAGGATGAAGCTAGATTGAGAGAAGCTGAAACCAAGTTAAATGAATGGGTGATTAACTATGTGTTATCTAAAGGTGAAAATGCTGAGATAGCTTATGATTCTACCACTAGAAGAGGTAAGAAGAAGAGGGCTAAGGCTAGTGCTGGTAAATATGTAGCTATAGACCCACAGAGAAACTTGTTTGAAGAGTCTAAACCTAGATGTATAATTAACTGGAATAGTAACAAGCAGGTTATTCCATTATTTGAAGAATTAGGCTTTGAGTTGTGGACTAAGGATAAAAAGACAGGCAAGTTAAAGAAGTCTGTAGATTCAAAGGTGCTAGGAAAGCAGAAGGGTAAGAGTGATATTCTTCCCTTGTATCTTGAGTATTCAGCAGCATTTAAAGTAGTAACTTCCTTTGGTCAAAACTTCCTTGATGCTATTAATCCTGTTACTGGAAGAATACATCCTACCTTCAATCAAATGATGGATACAGGTAGATTGAGTTGTGGTAAAGGAGGTAAGAAAGGTGGAGGAAAGACTAAAGATGATGATATAGCTGAGGATGAAACTGATGTAAGTGCGGATGAAATTATTGCAGTTGATAAGAGTGTAAATGTGCAACAGTTACCTAGTGATGAGGAGACTAGAGCATGTTTTATACCTAATACAGGGAATCTGCTTGTTGACTGTGATTATGGAGACCAAGAAGGTCATGTGTTTACTGAATTAACTCAAGATAAGGCATGGATTGAATTCTATAATGACCCTGCTGAGAGAGATGGTCATGCCTTTGTAGCTAAAATGATATTCCCTGATGAGCTTAAAGATATACCTGAAAAGGAAGTAAAGAAGAAGAGAAAGGACTTAAGAGATGCAGCTAAACCTGCTAGATTTACCTTTAATTATAATGGTACAGCTAGTGCATTAGCAGCTAATACTGGTAAGCCACTTGACTTCTGTGAGAAGTGCTTTGTTACTTACTTTAATGCTTTTAAAGGTATTGACAGGTTCTTTAAAGTATCTAAGAGAAAGATGTGGGAAAGAGGATATATCTTAATCTCAGAATTAACTGGATTAAGGGCATATATCTATGACTGGCCTATCCTCAAAGGTATTGAGAGAAGGAAGAATGGCATGGGTCAAGAGTTCTGGGACTTATATAGAAGTGCTAAGGAATCTGGCTTAGTTATAGAGGATGTTCCTAACTCAGTTCTGCAAGAGATTGCAAGAAAGTTTGCTAAAGGTGAGCCTCTTCAAGCTATAGCTATAAGGTATGAATATAAGGTTAAAGTAGCTGGTAAAGTAGAAACAAAATACATTGATATTAACTGGCAGACTGTAATAGTCAAAGTCTTCAAGCACCTTAGTAAAAGAAGGAGTGCATCAGAGAATCAATCATGTAATTATACTAGTCAAGGAACAGCAGCAGCTATGACTAAAATAGCTGGTAGTGTGTATTTTGACCATCTGATAGAGAGTGGGAGAATATTCAAAGTTCTTATACCAAATGATGTACATGATGAGTATTTGATTGAACCTCCTGCTGAAATAGCTGAGGAGGAAGCAGCTAAGTTAAGTGAATGTATGGAGTATGCTGCATCACTATTTTGTAAATCAGTGACTATTAAGGCAGTGCCTGAAATAGGAACACATTGGATTCACTAATATGGATACAAGTTATTTAGAATATGCTTTAAAACAACATGCTTATACAATGGGGCAAGTAGTATTAGCTACTGCCCACATTGAAGGCATGAAAGCAGAGAATGAGAAAGCTATTCAGAATGGACTTACTCCACCTTATGGGGAAGAACAGTTTGAAAGAGCTATGGAAAGTTATGCCATTGACCATAACAGTGTAATTAATGCTTTTACATACTAAAATTTATGGGTGATTTTATAATAATACTAATCTTGATAGTAATCTTTGCTTGTTTGGCATGGCTACTATATAAGGCTAATAAGCTTCAAAAGAAGAACATTTATGTTTATCCTAAGACTAAGAACAAATATCTTGCTAAAGGTATAGTTAAAATGAAGGACACCTTATCTAATGAATGGATAGATGCAGTCCTTTATATTAGTCTTAAGAATGAACAGTATTATGTTAGGGATAAAAGGCAATTCCTTGACAAGTTTGTAACATTAGAAGATTGGGAGGAAAGTAATAATGGGAATGTTAAAAGTAGGTGATAAGGTCATATATGAAGGAAAAAAGAGTTTATACTTTGATGTAGGCAAGTGTTATACTGTAACTAAAATAAAAAATACCAGTATTTATTTAGTAGATGATACTAAAGAAGAGCATGAATGGGATTATAATTATTTCTTCAAAAGCTTCTCATTACCCAATACTCTTCAAGTGTCTCAGACTCAAGAAGATGTTAGAAGCTATAATGTAGGACAATCTGATTATGCTAAACATAAAATTCAACCTTGGGATATATGGTTAGAATATAATCTAAATCCTTGGGATGCAGATATTGTTAAAAGGATACTTAGAACTAAGGAAACTGATAGTAGAAAACTTGACTATGAGAAGATAATTCACATAGCTAAAGAGAGAATCAGACAAATAGATGCAGGTTATGAGTAAGATAATTTTGTGTAGAGGGATACAAGGCTCAGGTAAAACTACATGGGCTAAACAGTGGGTACTTGAAGACCCAGAGCATAGAGTAAGGTTCAATAATGATGACATCAGAAACATGCTTGGTAAATACTGGGTTCCAAGTAGAGAACATCTTGTATCTGATATAAAGAAAGACTTCATAGTAAGTGCTATGGAATTTGGATATGATATTGTTGTTGATAACATGAATTTCAATCCAAAAGAGATAGAATACTATGAAAACTTAGTTGATAGTACCCTTGGTTATATGAATTGTTACTCACTAGAGTATAAAGATTTCTTTATACCTCTTGAGGTGTGTATTGAGAGGGACTCTAAGAGAGAGAATCCTATTGGTGAAGAAGTAATAAGGAAGACTTATGAAAGGTATAAATCAATAATTGAAAATGTATGAGTCAACAGGGGATTTATGCAGGGCCAGTTAATGCTAGTCCTAATAGAGATAGGCAACCTACTGAGAAACAGAGGAAGTGGAGAGCTAGAAATAACATACTTTGGAGGTTGAAAGGTATGTCTATTCCCTATTACTCTGGAACTGGAATACTAACATCAGTAGAAGTGGAAAAGCTAACACAAGCTTTCTCACTAATAAGAGAAGTAGTGAGTAATTCTACTCAATCAAGTAGAGAACTTGGGTTCAATGCAGTTGAAAGATGTAGGTATTGTGGTAAACCTTCAACACATGAAGGTGGTTTATGTGATAATTGTTATAATGTAAGACAATATTAATATGGCAGAAGTATCAGTTGAAAATGTGATGGTGGAGGCTGAGAAAGATTCATTCTTTCCACCAAGATTATGGGTAATTACCTATGATTTAAGAGGAGTTGGTAAAGGTATTGCAATGGTAAAAGCATCTAATGCAAATGATGCTGAGCAAATACTAAAGACTAATGGTATGTACAATGGTACTCAATCAGAGTATCTTGTAACTAAGACAGAAGAGATTGTCATTCCACCTTGTTGTGGTTTAATGGCAGAACAGAATGTGGAATTCTTTAACAACAATTAACTATGGATAATTTACCTTTAGGAGCAGCAAATCATCCTGATGCACCATTCAATGAACCTTTAAATACTGAACATAAAAGGTTTGTGAGTGTGACTATATCATACTATGATACTGTTGAAGCACCTGTAAATAGCTCTGATGATTTTATAGAAAAGTCTTTTTATAAAAAGGTATTTGACAGAGATATTCCTAAGGAATTTGATATTGATGAAGTTGTAGTACTAAATGACTAATTATGAGAATAATTAAACCAAGTTTTGAGATTTGGGACCAAGAAGAAGGTCTTGAAGGAATTTACAAACAGATTGAATTTAGTACATAATATTCCTTTTAATAATTTGTTTATGTCGAAAAATTTACTTATATTTGTATTATTAAAAATAAAAATATATGGAACAGTGGAAAGAAATAGTAAATTTTGAAGGCATTTATGAAGTAAGTTCTTTAGGTCAGGTAAGAAGAATTCATAAAGATAATAGAAGTTCTAAATATAAAGTATTATCTCAAGATACTTTAAGAGGGTATAAAAAAAGTCACTTTATTTAAAAATGGTATAGGATATAAAAAGCAAGTACATAGACTTGTAGCTGAAGCCTTTATTCCTAATCCTCTTAATTTAGAACAGATTAATCATAAAGATGAGAATCCTTCTAATAATAATGTTGATAATTTAGAATGGTGTTCTAGAATTTATAATGTGAATTATGGAACTGGAATTGATAGACAAGTTGCTAAAAGAAGTAAAAAAGTTATTCAGTTGGATTTAAATGGTAATATTATAAATGAATTTAATTCGACTCAAGAAGCTTCTAGAATATTAGGAATTAGTCAAGGACTTATTTCTAATTGTTGTAATGGAGGATATTGGAGAGATAAGCATTCTAAATTTATTAAATGTACTAGAGTAGGAGAGTTTAAATTTAAATTTAAAGAAGATGAAATTAATAAAAGCTAGTTTTAATATAATAGAACAAGGTCCTAGTATAGATGGTATATATAAAATAATTGAACAGGCAGGAAGAGTATGTTATAAATCTGAGGATAAGATAACAGAAGACTCTGCTAAGGAGTTTGTGGAAAGAATGATTAAGTCAGGTCATGGTGCTATGTTGGAGCATGGTACAGTGTATCTTAAAATTCCTTATGGAACTATGGATGATAGAGGAGAGTTCTCTAATGAACCTATAGTTATAAAGTATATAGACAATCCTTACTCTGTAGTAATGAATAATAGTGAGAATGACTATTGGTATATAACCAGTAATTATAGAGTTATTATAGAAAATGAGTGGATTGATGACCTACAATACCTGTGTGAACCTACAGAGTTCCATGCAAAGAGAATTACTGTTCACTTTGTATGTGACAGAGGAGTGTCCCATAAGAAATTTGTGGCTTGATAAGGTAACTTATCAATGAAAACCCAATGAATTGCTGGAAAGCTAAAATTTAAGATTTGCATATTCAAAATAATTTTCGTATATTTGTGCTATGAATTTAATATTTATAGTATGAGAACAGAAATCGAAGTAGGACAAAAATTTGGTAAATGGACTGTAATAGACTCTACTCCTGTATACACTACAGGAGGTCAGAGAAATGTTAAGGTTCAATGTGAATGTGGTAAAATTGAGTACAAACATTGGAGTAGCTTAAGATTAGGAAAGACTACTCAGTGTTTACAATGTTCAAGAAAAGAAAGGAGGACTCCTATCATAGTTGGTGAAACTTATAAGCACTGGACTGTTATAGGGGAAGCTGAGAATTTTAATGGACAGTTAAGATATAAATGTAGATGCAAGTGTGGACATGAGCAGTATTTAACTGCTACTGCACTTACTAACACAAGTAGATGGTTTCAATGTAAGCATTGCTCTAATCTTACTAATATAGATAATCTAACTATTAATAATGGAAAAGTGGGAGACCTTACTTTATCTAAATTTAATAGTATTAAAGCTAAGTCAGTTGTTAGAAAGATTGAATTTAATCTTACTATAGATTATCTATGGAATTTGTATCTTTCTCAAGATAAGAAATGTACCATAACTGGAGATGAATTACCTAATATATTAAAAGCTTCTTTAGATAGGATAGATTCTACTAAGGGTTATATAGAAGGAAATGTTCAATGGGTTACAACACAAGCTAACAGGTGTAAACACATATTATCAATGTCTGAACTATATGAATTTGCTCAAAAGGTCTTAAATCATGCTAATCAGCAGCCAAGCACACCTTTAACAAAGTGTGAAGGTTCAGAGACTAACAGTTGAAACTATTTGTGGTAAGAGATAGTTGTATGCAAACTACATTAATGGGTAGTCCCACTATTATGGTGGAAGAAGTTTAGCTAACACAGGAGTTCGAGTCTCCTATACTACACAATAGAATATAATACTGACACGAGTGTTGGGCATCCTTTTAAGGATGATGATATAGTCCGATACTCTGAGGAAACTCAGAGAGTTCAAGATAAAGAACTTGAACATTAACTATTGGAATTTGTAAGGCACAGAGTAATGTCTTTTGCTCAGGAAAGTACAAGGTATTGTAACTACTCCAAGGATAAGTTTGGTAAGGAATGTACATTTATTATTCCTAGTTGGTTAGGTCTTTCTAAAGGTTCATATACCTATGACTATCCAAGTGGATTTACTAAGGATGGTAATAAATGGAATTCTGAAATAGAATTTAACCCGTTTCTTTTATCTTTAGCTAGAAGTGAAGCTACGTACTTAGAGCTTATAGAACAAGGTTGGACTCCCCAACAAGCAAGAGCAGTATTACCTAATTCACTTAAGACAGAACTGGTTATGACTGGTTTTGTAAGTGATTGGGAGCATTTCTTTAAGTTAAGAGATGCAGGCAGTGCTCATCCTCAAGCAAGAGAACTGGCACATCCATTGCATGAAGAATTCAAGAATAGAAACCTTTTAAAGTAGTTAATTATATTAGGAACATTTGGAACAAAGAAAAACAAGAGTGTAGAAGTATCTAAACCTACATTCCAAGAGAGATTAGGTGGTGTTAAATCTATGTTTAAAAGAGCATATGAAGATGCCCTCAGATTAGACACAGAAATGCAAGCTAGTATTGATAGTAAGAAAGAAATGATTGCTTCTATTGAAGCAGATATTAATACTATTGCTACCACTAAGAAAGAGGCAAGAGATTTTATGTCCAATTTAGAAAAGTTCATTTAATTATGGTAAAGAATTTTAAAGTAGGTGATGTATTAAGTGAGAGTTCTCACTATGTAGTGACTGGTATCTATGGTAATGATACAGTACTAAAGCATCAAGAAAGTGGTGATAGTGTACATATTAATAAGATGTACATTGAGAAGTATCTTGAATCTGCTGATGAAGTTATCAATGAAGTAAAGGTAACTAAAGAAGATAAGAAAGATGGTACTTTAGGTATTAGAAGTATCTTTGAGAGTATTCATGGTACTCAAGTGTTTACTGTGTGCTTTAAGAAGCAAGATACCCCTAAGTCTCAGAAGAAACTGAATGCTGAGATTGCTACACTGATTAGTGATTTCTCTAATGAAATTGACACTATTCAAAAGAGCAAGAAAGGTGTTGCTGATGCTGCAAAGAGATTTGCAGAAGAGTTAATCACACATCCTATTCTTCCTTATGAAGAAGGTGAAGATAGAGTACTGAGGGGCTTCAAGATTCAGTTTGAGAGTAGAGATGGCAGATATAACTGTGTCGATATGGACATAGAGGACAATAACAATATAAGACCAGTTAATATTAATACTATCAAATGGCTAATTATTGGAGGTACAAAGTATGTTGTTGAGTAATGATAAAACTGATATTGGAATAAAGAAAACATCAGCACAATGGCAGTCTTTATACCCTTATCCTAAGGTGTTAGACCCTGATGGTTGGGATAGAAAGAACTATGATTATTCTTGGAATGAAGAGCTTATCACACTTGAAGAGTATAAGAATAGATGTAATAGGAGTACTTGCCTCCATCATTGTAATTTCCAATAATAGTAAGGGTAGCATTAGCTACCCTTTTGTTTTTTAGTAAAGATTCTGCTTTTTGTGCAGAACTTTTAGACTTATTCTCTTGTTTATTTAAAAAATATATTCTACTTTTGCAAAGTAATTAACTAATTAATTGAATGTTATATGAGTAAGACTTGTTATACTCCAGTGAAAGGACTGGATGATGTAATAGCTAGTAAGGTAACAGGATGGAATAAATACTTAGTTGCTAATCTTAGAGGTCTATATCAGGAAAGAAATCCTGAGGCTGAGACTCCTACTGCTGAAACTCTTGTAGAGTTCAGAAGAAGTCTTAGTAAAGAAGATGCTAAGAGAATCCTTGATGCTGTTAATAATCCTGCTGTGTCTTATACACAGTTAAGGGATGACTTTAGTGCAGAAGAAAGGTTCAATAGAATAAGTATGATTTCTACTATGTTCTCAGACATTGTAGATGCTGTTCAAGAGGAGAATCCTAGTGTAAGTAGAAGAGATATTGTAGCTGGTTTCACTATTGATGGTCAGCAAGTTGGTGGTATAGCTGGCATCTTTAATGAGATATATGATACTCTCCAATCACAATATAGTGATGCTGTACAAGAGGGAGACACTGAAACAGCTTCTAAGTATCAAAAGATATTTGATAACTGGGGAGCTTTACTATCCTTTGCAAAGATTAGAATTAGAGAAGCAGAAGACCTTAAGATAGGACAAGACATTAGCTTTGCTGATGATGCTAATCCTAACAACTTCAATGATAATGACATGACTGAGAAGTTCATCATGGAAGAGTCAAAGAGAGAAGGTTGGATGGAACAAGCTGAATTTGAGTCATCATTTGGCTCAATTGGAAAGCAGGTAAGAAAGGTTATTGGAAGAACACCTCAATATAAGGATGGTCAACCAGTACTTGATGATTTAGGTTTCCCTGTAATGCAAGACCCTGTAAGAATGCACCAAGAATTACTTGATGTACTTAGAGGTGTTGGCAGTGAAACTGAAATGATGAATGCTCTTAGAGAGTATAGTAGCACTGCTGGGTGGGTCTCTCCATTCATGGAAGAGCTTGAGAATCCATTAGTAAGAACCCAGTTCTATACTGATTTCAAGAAGAACTTCCAACCTTATGCTATGCAGACTGAGAAACAAGATGGCAGAATTAAGACTTACAAGACTGCTCTACTTAATAGAATTAAAGGTGATAAACCTTTTAGTTCATTCTTGACCTCAGTTAAACTTGGTAAGGTAGTTAATCCTACTAGAAGTATCTTTGAAAAGAGTGGTCCTAGTACTAGGGTTATGCCAGTAAGAGTAGAGAGAATTAGAAATAAGATAATTGACACTCTTACGCAACCAGAGAGAATAACTGAGAAATCTAAGTTCTGGCAAATGTCCAAGGTTGAAAGAAAGCAGTTCTTAATTGATGCTACAGAATCACTGGGTATTGATATAGATGGTGAGACTTTAGATAGAATAATGAGTAAGAACAGAGATATTAGAGCATTAAATAAGGAATTACTTGATGCTGCTAAGTTTGGTTTAACACTTACTAAGGAAGAGCAAGAGGGAAGGAAGGATGTTAGTTATGAGGAGTTAATCAAGAGAGCTTCCAGTAATGAAAAGAAAGGTGTACTGAGAGAGAAGATTACTAAAGTACTTGCTATTGTAGCTAAGAGCAGGGAAGGCTTAAAGCTTGAAAGTAGAGTAAGATATGGTGATAATACTTTCTTTAGTAATGTCATTCCATCATTCATGGGAGATAGATTTGATAGAATAGCTAGCTTTGTAAAGGCTACTGATAAGAGAGGACTTCAAGCTATGCTTGAAACTACTTATCTTGATTCCTCATACTTCCAGTATAATGGTAAGATACTTAACAAATGGATAGAAGAACTCTATAATAGTGATTTAAGTAAAGAAGATAACTTTGCTGCTAACTTCACATTCAAGAGATTCTTAGGTACTGATAAGCTTACATTTGATGATTTCACTAGTAAGCAACACGCAGTACAGATGCTCAATGAGTATTTCTCTGAAAGGCAGATTAGTCCTAATAGTCAATATGCTTGGTATCCTGTATTTATCCTTGGTGATAGTGGAGTTGCTAAGTTCATTAAAGCCAAGAGATATGGTGGTCAGGAAATCTTAGATGGTTTGTACAATGTCTATGTTCAAGAGAAGAGAAGGATGGAGTTAACTAAAGCTGCTAATAAAAAGATGCAGGAGGAAGGTATAAAGGCCATTGACAACTTCTCAAAGAATGAAGATAAGTTTAGCCTACTCCCCTTCCTAAATGAACCTAAGTATGCTGGAATGATTAAAGAGGGAAACCTTGAACAATCAGTTAAGCAAGCTATTAGAGCATATATGGATGATGCTGTTACTAAGTTTAAGCAACAACTGAATAACTTAGGAGTACTTGAACAAGCAGGTAATCAGTATGTATATCTAAGTCAAGAAGTTAAAGGTGATAGAACTATAGACCAAGTGCTAGCAGACTATTACTGGAATACTAAGTTTGCTACTATTCAACAGTTGCAGATGATGACTATTGACCCTTCTTTCTATAAGGGAACCAAGGACTTGCAGAAGAGATATAAGGAAATTCATGCCCCAGGTTCTGCATTAAGTGTAGAAGCTATTGACCCATTCACAGGTGAAAGATATAGTAATGATGGCATTGAAAGATGTGTTTACTTTGATGACATTATAGTTGATGCTGAGAAAATAGACCCTAAATTCATGGCAGCAATTGCTAATCATTTTGGCAAAAATAGTGATATTTATAAGTCATATAAGAAGAATGTACTTGCTGATGGTCAAGGCTATAGAACACTTGAAAGTTATAAGAAAGTGATGGGTATGGCTGGTAAGTGGGATGAAAGAATGGAAGCAGCTTATAATCAGATACAATCTTTAAGAGCTAAAATAGGCAAGGATACTAATCCTTCTATGGAAGATATTAAAGCTATATCTGACTTAGCAGTAGTATTCCAGCCTATTAAACCTTATATGTTCACTTTTGAGAATTTCAGTATTAATGATAGTGACAAGCTCAAAATTCCAGTCCAGCATAAATATGCTGAGGCAGTGTTAATTCCTGAATTACTTCCTGCTGGAAGTATGATGAGAGATATTGCTTACTGGATGGAAGAACATATTAATCCTGAAACAGGAAAAAGTGAACCTATAGATATGATAGGTGCTTGGTCTACTGGTGGTGATAAGATTGTTAAAGTAGGTGGATTTGGTTCTACTAATATAGCTAATGCAACCCATGATAACATAGATGAGTACCTTAATAAAGGTTATGTTCATCAGTTAAGCTATGCTGACTATAGAATTCAGACTAATGTTCCAGAGCATATTAACAGTTCTCAGTTGTTTGGTACTCAGGTAAGAAAGCTGATTATGGCTAAGGTAGAAAGATTCAAAGACTACAGTAGCTATATAGGTGGAAAGAGAGTTAATCTTGGTGGTAAGTATGGTAATGTTAAGTTGAATGGTGGTAATCTTGTAAGGTTCTATAATTCTCTTATTACTGCTAATATCATTGATTCTTATCATCTATTTGAGAATGCAGTATCAGATGCTGGTAAGATAAGTAATAGACTAATTCAGACTACAGCTAACAACAGCAGGGAGTCTAAAGATAACATTATGGCTTATAGTCTTAATGCTAAAGGTGAATTTACTATACCTTTATTTGAAGGAGGATTAGAGCATGATAGCTCAGCTTTATTCTTTAGTCTCTTCAAGAAGATGGTAAACAAACAGTCTATTAAAGGTGGTAGTGCAGTTCAAGTATCTGCTATGGGTATTACTGGTTATGAAGAAGATGGAGGTTTGAGATATGTAATAGACCCCAATAATCCTAATAACATACTGTATGCTGAGTGTGAGATTCCTTGGGATTTGACCTATACTGATAATGCTGGTAAAGAGCATTCTCTTGACTTTGGAACCTACTGTAATGAAGATGGTACATTAAAGGTTGATGCAGATGGTAATACATTACTTGAAAAGACCTATCCTAATATACTTAGTTTACTTGCATATAGAATTCCAACTGAAAGAGATTACTCAATGATTAATCTGAGAGTGAAAAGATTCAGTCATAAGACTGCTGGAGGTACTATTAAAGTACCACCTCAGGGAACTACTATTGCAGGTTTTGACTTTGATATTGATAAGTTGTACTTTATGAGAAATGAGTATCAACAAAGACAACTTACATCAGAGGAGGTAAAGAATATATGGTCAGAGTTCTATGATACATATCCTAATTTGAAGGCAGTTCTTAAAGAAGCTAGAGAAGAGGACACTGAATCATTAGATAGGCTGTATAAGTATTGGGAGAAAGCTGGATTACCTTATACATATCAAGCAGCTTTTAATCAGTTTGTAGCTGATAGAGGTTATATTAAATTTGAAGAGTATGATTTTAGTAAGAGTCCATTAGAGAATAGTAAGGCTAGTAGAAACAACATGCTTATTCATCTAATTCAGCAGAGATTAAGTGATGTTGAAACCTTTGGTGATAGATATACCCCTGGTGGATTTAGTAATGCTTCAAAGGCAGCTAGAGTGATGAGAGAATTAATGTTTGGTAATGTAATTGCTGACCATAGCTCTAGCACTGTTGACCTTTCTAGTATTAATAGAGCTATAGATGAAGGTAAACTGGAAGACCCAGAACCTAACTATGACCCTAGTGACCCTATGACTATTGTTACTTACAATCAGCAGAATAATGTTGCAGGTAAGCTGATTGGTATATTTGCTAATCAGAATACTAATCATGCTTTTGCATCTTTGATGGAAGAATTCTATTTGAAAGAAGCTATCTCATTTGCAGGCAAGACTTATGCAGACTTATTACACAATAGTGAGATAGATACAAGTTTGAATGTTGCTGAGTTCTTAGCTGCATCAGTAGATGCTGTTAAAGACCCTGTACTTAACTTCTTGAATCTAAATACTATTACTGCTGATGCTGGTGCAATGTTAGCAAGACTTGGTTTCACAACTGAGGATATTGGTTTGTTATTTAATCAACCTATTATTAAGGATATATGTGAATACAGCTTTAATAATGGTATGTCTGATATTAACTCTGTGATAGATAATGTATTAGATACTTATGAGGTTGAAGATGAATTAAATAAAGCTATACCTGAGGAGTTTGATAAAGAGCAGCTAGCATACAACATTGTTAGAAGTGCTAATGAAGATAAGAAAGACCTAATGAGAGATGATGAGTTTGTTGAAAGACAGATTCATGTAGCTGACTTATTCAGAAAGATACTTGAGGCAAGTAATGATGTTTCTCAGTTTGTTAGAAACACTAAGTTTACTGCATCTAATGCTGTAGGTTCTACCTTTGGTGATGCCTATGCACAACAGATGAAAGTAGCTGCATATGTCAAGTCTTTCAAGAAAGCTGATGCTCTTAAGGTTGGGATGAAAGTAGCACAAGGTATCTACTCACCTATTAATAATGAAGGTAGCACACTGGATATGAGTGACCAGGAGTATATGGAAAGTTTGCTTGAAAATCCATTTGCTTATGAACAAGCTATGTATGATATGAATAGAAAAGCAGAAAAGGCAATCAATAAGTTCTATCCTTACAACACTAAGGCTTATAAAGAAGCTAGAGAAGAGTTAGCAGGATTCACTAGAAGTGGCTTACTTGATGCAGAGACTATTAATAGCATACACAGTGACTTAATGGTATTTATGTTAAGTCAGCAAGAGAATAGTTTGTTTAATGGAAACATGCCTATTAATGCTGCTGGTGAAGTTGTAACAGCTAGAGAATACTTTACAGAGGTATTTCCAGAAGGGTTATTCAATATTCTTGAGGCTAATCCTACAATGAAGTCCATGCCTATATTCCAGTATATGCAGTTTCAAACTGATGAAAAGACTGGTAAAGTAAGTATGAACATTCAAGATATAGGTGGTTTAGCACCTTATCAGAAGGATGAGCTTAAAGAGAGTTGGGGTGACTTAATGAGAAATGAGAATACTGCTGAGATAGCACAATCTCTATTCTTATATAACTATTACAAGTTAGGCTTTACTTATAGTCCTATGGCATTCATGAACTTGGCTCCTACAGAAGTTAAGTTAGCTGTGCAAGTAGGATATGACTATAATGGTAATCCTCAATCTTATGTTGATTTCTTAAATGAAGTGCAAAAGAGTAGAATAGGTGTTAATAGTCAAGAGTTTGCTAAACAGTATTTGCTTAATCACTTAGATAACACTAGACTGGTACTCCATCCTAAAGGAAGAAGTGGTAAAATTATCAGTAACTTAGCATTTGAAAAGGGTGTAGCTGTTAACAGTTTCACACTAAATGCAAAGAAGCTAGGTAAAGATGCAAACCCTTTCTTACTTCCTAGTGAAGATAAAGGTATAGATGTATTCAGACCAGTGATTGTTATAGATGATGTAGCATATTTGTGTAATAGTGGAGGAGATGTATTCAATCAAAGTACTACTGGCAGTATGGATTACTTTAGAGTAGATGCTTTAGGTGATGCAGGTAAATCTCTTCAATACAGTTCTAATGGAATTACAACAAGTATGGTAGCTGATACTGAGGTTCAAGACAATGGTAATACATCTGTTGAACCTGAGGTAGTTAGTACACCAGATACAAGTTTAACTACAGAAGAACTAATAAAAGAGGCTACTGACTTAGCTCTTAAAGCTGATAATACTCTTCAAAGAGATATGGTAGTAGAGATGCTAAGTAAAGCTAGTAGAGAAGACTTGATTGATACGATTAACTCTCTGAAAGCACAAGCTAATAATGTAACTGACCAAGAAGGTAATAAGATTTGTTAATATGGATAAGTGTAGTATAATTCCAAGAGTAAAGAACAAACAAGGTGAATTTGTAGATAGTGAGCTTTTTAGCTCACTACTACATTACACCAATGATAGGGAAATAGCTAAGCAGTATTATGCTGTAGGTACAAGCCCTGAGTTCTTAAGTAGAGTAGCTAATGAAGCTAAGTTTGATAGTAATGGTGAGATAACCTTTCAGTCTTTGAGACAGCTAACTAAATTAAAGTTAAGTGATGAAAAGATAAAGCAAACTCTTAACAAAGATATTGGTGCAGGGGTATATGATTATAATGAGGCTGTACCTAAACTTCAATCTTTTAATAGAGCTAGCCAATACAATGACAAGTATATGGCTACTATTATTAGTAGACCAGATGGTAAGGTAGAGTTAAGTATAGTTGATAAGAATAGCACTAATACTGCTCAACTTAATGATAATATAGCTAATAGAAGTCTGCAAGAAAGGATTAAATTCTATCTTAATAGAGCTGGTGTTGACTACAGCTTCATGGATGCAAGTGATAGAGTTAATGGTAGATATAGTACTATTAATGCAACTAGGACTGCTGATAGTTTATATCAGCTAATTAAAGTAGCTAATAATGAACAAGTTGATAGTAGCTTATCTGAGGAAGCAGGTCACTTTGCTGTAGGTGCATTAGGTAATAATCCTTTAGTTCAGAGACTTGAGAGAGTGCTTACACCTGATGTACAGAAAGCTATTATGGGTGAGGAGTATGACACTATTGCCTATAGAAGTAATCCTGCAAGAGAGGTTGCTGGTTATTTAGTTGGTAAAGCAATCAATGGTGAAATTGATAAGAGAGCTTCATGGCAATCATTGATAGGTAGAATTGTAGATACAATTAAGAGAGTATTCAGTACTATTACTGGTAATGAGATAGCTAATGCTAAACTTGATGCTATAAGAACTGCTGATGCAATTGCACAAGGATTTATGTCACCTGGTTTCCAGGGAACTGTAGAAAATGCTCTTGAAACTCAAGAAACTCTATTCAGTGCTAAAGACTCTGTTAATGTAACTACCTTCAAGTCTATATTGAACATCTTAAGAAGTCAAACAGAAGAAATGAGGGCTATAGATAAGTCTCTTTATAACAAGTACAATCAATTAGCAGGTCAAGTTGAGGCAGGAAGAATAAGTAATAGCCCTTCACTATTTGCTGACTTGATAGCAGTAGATGGTATAACAGAAGCTATGGACTTAATGGTTGATACTGTACCAGAGATGATTAACAAGCTCAATAAAGTTGATTTCAATGTAGCCAATATTACTCCAGAGAATGCAGCTTTATTAAGAGAAGTAGGTACATTTGTCACAAATGCACAGGCTTTAATTAAGATTGTAAAGGATGCAACCACTACAGAAGACTCTAGATTGAAGTTACAGAATGTGAGTGAAGATACAATGAATAGACTCAAGACTCTTAGGAGAAACTTGAATGAAGCTATTAATGGTGATGATAGGTTACTAAGTAATCTTGAAATCAAACAGAGAGAGTTTTATTTAAAATTCCTTGAAGATGCTATGGGTTCCACTTATGTAGAAAGAGCTTCAAGAGTAATCTTTGACTGGAAGAAAGGACAAAGAGGACTTAAGTGGGTTAATGCTGAAAGAGTTCCTATTGAGGATTTACTTAGATACATGGAAAAGGATATTAGTATTCATGAATCAATCCTTGCATCAATGTCTAACAACTCTGATGTAATAGGTCAGCTTGCAGATAGAGCAGTTAAGTTAGCTAATAAATATGCTGATGATATGACTATTCAATCACAAGATAGACTTAGAGGATTGGAGAAAGACTTGCATGATATTGGTGAGAAGAACACTGATATATTCTGTGAAGTTAGCCCAAGAACAGGCAAATTAACAGGTAACATTGTATCAGAGTTTGTATGGGGAGACTATGAAGATGATTGGCTTGCATTCAAGAAAGAAGCAAGAGATAATTTCTATGCTAACAATAACCTTGATGGTAAGTCTGATTTTGAAAAGAGTCTGCTTTGGGACCAGTTCTTCAAACCTCAAGCTAAGTCATGGCATAAACAACACTCCCAGTGGCATATGATTGAGCAAAGATGGTATCCTAATGATAACTATAGAAGTGAGCAATATGCTAGAACTATAGCAGGAACAAGGAGAGAGGGTTGGTTAAATAAATACATGAACCTTAAGAGAGAACTTGATGGCTTCTTGCCTAATGGTAGTACTAATGTTTATAGAATGCCCCAATTCAAAGGCACTACTATGAATAAGATTAGGAATAGAAGAATGACGGAGGGAACTGGCAAAGCTATTAGTTATACTTTGAGAAGAAATATGGCTGATACCTTTGTTGAAGATAGTGAAGATAGAGACTTTGGTAGTGACCAAACCTATAATACAATAGAGGAAGATATGTTCTCTAATCAGCTTGAGTTTGAAAAAGAGAAGTTAAACAGAGTTCCTATCTATGGTATCAATAAGTTAAGAGATACTGGAGAACTTAGTACAGACTTGTTCCAATCTACCTTAGCTTATGCAGGTATGGCTCACACTTATGCAAGTATTTCAAGTATAGCAGGTACTCTTGAGATTGGTAAAGATGTCTTGAAGAGGAGAGCTGTAGGAGGGGTTAAGCCTGAGTCAGAGAGAGATGAAACATCCAGAGCCTATAAGAGATACCAGAAGTTCTTAGACAAGCAAGTGTATGGCATTAATACTACCAAGATAAAGATTGGTAAGAAAGTTGTGCTAAATAAGATAGTAGGCTTCTTTACTGGTCTTGCATCAAAGTTCTTCTTAGGTGGTAATGTTCTTGGTGGTGCAGTTAATGTTGGTACTGGTAGTCTTGAAATATTCAAAGAGGCTTTAGCAGGTGAATTCTTTAGTGTGAAAGACTGGGAAAGAGCTAATCTAACCTATTGGAAGTCACTGCCATCTAACTGGTTACATGCTGGTGATGATGTTAAGGAAGATAAGGTAAGCTTATTCATTAGACAGTTCAATACTCTTAATGAAAATAAGAAGAAAGAAAGAGAATACTTCACCAATAAATCTAAATGGGTTAAGTTAAATCCTGTTGGTGAGAATCTATTCTTACCTTATAAATGTGGTGAGCACTACATGCAGACTATGGCCTTCTTAGCACTAGCTAATAAGACTAAGCTAGTAGATGAAAATGGTAATCCTATTTCATTATACAATGCTTATCAAGTAGTTCCTATAGATGAAACTAAACCTGAATTAGGTAAGACTTTAGCTATGAAGCAAGGTGTTAAGTATGTTGATACTGAGACTGGTGAGCTAAGAGAATGGAGTATAGATGATGAGTCTAGATTCATGGACAGAGCTAGAGAAATCAATAATAGAATGCACGGTATCTATAACAATGCAGATAAAGTAGCTATTCAACAGAATGTCTATGGTAATGCTTTGTTAGCCATGAGAGGGTATGCTTTAGGTATGATACAAAGAAGATTTGGTGTTAGTACTTATAGTGTAGCTTTAGGTGGGGAAACAGAAGGCTCTATGAGAACTCTTGCTAAGGTAATTGCATCTACATTCACTGATAAAGGTGGATTTGGTCTAACAGCTAGAGCTATCCTAACTCCAGTATCTAAGACTACTCAGCAAAGGATGCTTGATGCTGGCTTCTCAGCTAATCAGTATTATAATATGAGAAGAAACTGGGCAGATATGGCAGTTATTGTAGCACTAACTTTACTTAAGATGCTAAGTGCTAAGCCTGATGATGACGATGATGAAGAACCTGACCAAGCTATGGGTTTCCTGTATTATGTAGCTAGTAGATTATATAGTGAACAAGCTGCTTTCAATACTCCTTGGGGGTTTGTTAAAGAGGCTCCAGTAGTTACTAATATATCACCAGTTGGCTTTAGTTTGGCTACTGACTTAGTTAATATAGTTACACTATTTGCTACTCAAGAGGAGTATAAGTCAAGTGGAGGTACTTATGAGAAAGGTGATTTGAAATGGGCACACAAAGTTGAGAGAATGCTTCCCTATTGGAGAAGCTACTTAATGATGCAAAATCCATATCAAGCAGCACAGAGTTACCAGTATGGTAGAGCTAATCTTACCAAGTAATAAAACACAAAAAGAGCTAGAGGTTAATCCCCCTAGCTCTTTTTTTTATCTTAGTTATACTTAACTCAGACATTCTTTCTGATGTTGCTTCTCATCCTCAGTCATGCTATTCCAAGATTCCTTGGTATATCCTAACTGTATAGCAGCTTGCCTAACATCATCACTAATTGACTCCCAGTTATTAGCTGATGGAGTAACTAGGTTACCTTTCTTAGCTGGCTTAGCAAATCTATTCTTAACTCTACCCATCTTAAGACCAAGGTTCTTGTTAACTACAGTCTCTGGTTCAACTATTTCAGTCTTCTCAACCTCTACACCTGCTGGTAACATATCAGTAATCATTTGCTTCTCACTATCAGTAAGTTTATCATATTGAATATTTACATCAGTGAATGGTACCGAACCTACTTCTTCGAGAATAGGTTTAGAGTCTTTGTACTCTTTACCATTAGCAAGTAGTTGGTTTCCTTCACTAACTTCATACTTGGTCTTTCCATCTCTAAATCCTACAGGAGCAGGATAGGTAACATTAATAGGTATAATGTTAAGTGAGGCTACCTTAATACCATACTTATCTTCAATGAACTTCTGATACATTGAGACTTGTTTAGCATACTTCTTTCTCTTTTCTTCACTTATACCGCTTCTATTAGTCTTCATATCAAAGATATGAAAGTTACCTTGAGCATCATAAGCAAGTAAGTCAAGAGTTCCAGCAACTGGTACTTCATGTACCTGACCTTGTGCATCCGTTACTTTAACAGTTCCTGTAACAGTAACATCCCTTGGAATTACTGTAAGACCTTGAGCATCAAGGTAGTTCTTAAGACCTACTAACTGATTAGCAAAAGCTCTCCATTCTGCTTGAGTAGCATTAGGATAATCATATAAGTAGTCATTCGATAACCTACCATCTTCTCCAGTAAACTCACCTGCAAAGAAGTCTCTTACAAACTCATCTACAGAAGTACCTATATTAGTTGAAGGTGTAATCCAAGGACTATTAGGGTCAAATCTTTCACCAGCTAGTTCATCAGCTTGAATGATGGAAGTAACTCTAGCATATCTTCTTCCTTCTTCATCAACATAACCAGAATTATCATCAGCTAATCTAATAGATTTACTATCTTCAACTATTCTATTAGCTATATCTCTAGCCTTATCAACAGCAGGATTAGATACAGGTTTAACTTCACCTTGTAATACAGCACCAGACTCACTATCAACTATAGCATTACCTACTTTCACTTGGTCAGTAGCTGTAATGACTGGAGTATCAATTGGTTTGCTAGTTGTAGCATTAACTTGATTAGCAACTACTGGTGTAGGTGATGGTGTTCTGCTACCATCTTGCTTGAATGGACTATTAATATCAATACCTCTGATAGTGTACTTCAATGAAGTTCTACTTGATTCAAGTATGTTATCATCAAATATATCACTAGCATTTCCTAATCTAGCCTTTCTAGCATCCTCAGACTCACCTTCTTTAGCACCAAAGTCATTATAATTAACTTGCCACTTAGCAAATGGTTGAGTACCCTCATATCTAAAGTTACCACCATCAATGAACAAGTTCTTAATAGCTTGAGCTTTAGTTTCATCAGTCATTGTGCCATTAGTTACATTGGCTAAAGGTATAGTACTAGCACCATTAGTTAAAGCTAATTGATACATTCTATTACCTTCAAGCATCTCTTCTGTAGGAGTAAGTACATATTCATATCCTTTAGGAATAGTAATATAGTTACTTAACTTCTTAGTCAGACTTTCACCTAATGTCTGCAACTTAGATGCACTTTCACCTACTGGTACTAACACCCCATTCTCTCTTTTGAACCTAGCATCATCACTAAAAGGCTTCTTCTTGAAGAACTCTTCAAGTGTCTTTCCATATCTATGAAGTCTACTATTAGCTTTTAGTATTTCTTCTGGAGTTCCCTCAGTTAATACTTGAGCCATTGGTTTACCTGCTCTAGAGAAGGAGTTTTGAGGAGTTGTTACATATAACTCAAACTCTTGTTCTCCCCCCTTCATATTAGGTGTGAAATAAGCTAAATGTATTCTTTCACCCTTAGCATCTTGTGCAACTCTTCTGATATTAGGTAAGATACTGTTCTTGAACTTTCTATAAATAGACTGTCTTTCTTGTATAGGCAAGTTAACATCATTCATCTTAGCTCTGGACTCAGCATCCATATCATTACTCATGATAGTATGTATCAAAGTATTAGGAGTACCTGCCTTAGTATGCTCAGGTGGATTAGCTCTTACATAACCATTGGTTGTAATAACCTTGCCATCTTTATCCTTCAATAAAGTACCATCTTGCTGAGTTAAACCAGCCAATCTAACTGGTTCCATTCTAGCTGCACCTTGTGAATTAGCACTTGTTCTTGGCATAAAACCAATAGGCTGGTACTTCTTATCACCTATAATAATAGGACCATTACTATCTTCTACAACTGCCATTATAGGGAGATGGTCACTTTCATTATAAGCTTCCCCCATTTCTTGTTTAACACCTGCTATAATAGCGGGGTCTGCAACAAACATGATAGGAGTTTTAGGAGTAATATGACCTTTTCTAAGATAGTCATTCATCTTAAAGTTCTTAGATGCTTGACCTACAACAGATTGAGGATGTCTATCAACATCAGCAGTTGTTATCATACTGTTGTTTCTTCTCTCTTCACTTACTGTTGAAGGTGTTTCAGCTCTTTCAACTTTAGTAGTAGGAGTCTCAGATTTAACTTTCATCTTAGCTGCAACCTGCTTTAATAATGATGATGCTTTATCATTATTATCTCCACCTTGTTGTACTTGTGCCTGTAGCTGATTAGCCTTAGCCATAATAGCTTCACTTAAATCAGTAGGAGTTTCATACTCACTATCTCCAAGTTCATCTATAATTTGAGTGGCTTGCTCTTTAACATCATCATAAATACTTGAAGAGTTATCAATAATAGATAGTCCTGTCTGCACACTATTAGCTACTTCTTCATTACTGTTAACCTTGTACTTGTCAACTAACTCAGTTGTAGGTGTATCTGTTGTAGACTCTGGTGCTACTCCTCTAGCTAAATCTGGATTACTTTGAATATCACCAAAGATTCCTGGTTTAGCAGGTGCAGAGGTATCTTCTTTAAGGTTTTTATCAGCAGCCATTTCAGGATTCTGTTGTATTTGACCAAAGATACCAACTTGTACAGGAGGCTTAGATGCTTCTGTAGTTGTAGGAGCTACTTCTACTGGCTTGTTAACAACTTCAACTTCATTGATGTTCTTAGTATGCTCACCTATTATATCATTGTAAGTCTGTACAATCTCCTCTATACTTGCAGGAGTTAATTGCATATCACTAGGCAATCTACCATTAACTTCATCAATATAGTTAAGCAAAGCAGGAGTACCATTCTCATCTTGTGCAGTAAGTGCAGCTAATGCTGTAACATCAGTTGGACTAACACCTCTATCAACTAAGAATTGCATAGTAGTCATTATGACATTTCTATCATTCTCATCAAGTTCTTTGAACTTATCATTAGAATCTAACTGGTCAAACATACCCTCAAGGTTCTTATTATCTTCAAGGTATCTCTTGTAGTTTTCATTCTCACTAAGTATGTTTCTGATAACCTGTCTTTCTCTTACATCAGATTCTCTATATGCTTTATCTAATCCTTTGACAAAAGTAGCATAGTCCTGTACTCCATTCAAGAATTCATACTTCTTCTTTGTATTATCATCAGCAACTTGTTGCTTGATTCTATTAACAAAAGCATTAAAGCTTGCAGGGTTACTAAGTATGCTGTTATATTGAGTTAAATAAGCTTGTTGAGCCAAGTTAATTCTACCAGCATCTTGTACCTTATCCATGAAATCATTGTATTGTAAAGTACCTTCTCTTATTACATTATCTATAATAGATTGTTGTTCTTCACTATACTTATTCTTATTCTCAGGGTTAAGGATGGTAGCTCTATCTGTGGGATTAAGCTGCATTATATCAGTTTCACTAAGTACAGGATTACCCTCAATAGTCTCACCTACTTTAGCAATAGCTTTAGCTTGCTTTTCTAAAGTCTTTAAGGCTACTTTCTTAGCTCTAAGAGTCTCAGTTTCTTTTACTCCTAAGTTCTTTCTACTATTAATATTAGCTATATCAGTCTCTAATTCACCAATCTTTTCTCTCAGTTTCTGATATTCAGAATGAGCTTTACCTAATGAACCATAGTTAATTAACAAATCTCTCTGTGTGTCACTAAGGCTACTTGAAGTAGTAGGATTAATAGAGATGCTACTAATTTCATTCTCAAGCTGTGTAGCTCTTTCTCTCCATGAATCAACACTTAACTTACCATAAATAAGAGCTTGTTTAGTATCTTCATCAGCAGCATTACCTAACATCTTATCAATACTTTCAGATTCTGTAGCTATCTTGCTCATAGTATCAAGAAGTCTATTGCTATTCTTCTTTATAGTAGAAAGTATCTGAGAATCATCTTGTTCAATATCTCTGTTGTTAGGTGCATTCTTGAATTGTTGGACTAAAGCTTGAGCTTCTTCTGAACCTTCTTCAAGGTTAGCAGTTCTAATCAAGTCCTGCATAAATGAGTTATAATAGTCTGTTCCTCTTAGTTTCTCAAGAGTCATAACATCATTAATAGTCTTACCTAATTCACTGTTTCTATAGTCAAATTCATCATTTCTACCTGATGCTTCATCCATAGATTTAGCCCAGTTAAGAGTACCAACCAGTCCATCATACTTAGATTTATTAGCTGGGTCTTGTATCCAATCAGTCATTATACTTGCAGCAGTTGACCTTTCTTCACTAGCTTCTTTTTGCTCTTGAATAGCTTCCCATATAGGATTTCTATATGTAATAGGAGACCTTCTCATAGCATAACTAAGATTAGACTCATCCTCTCTTCTGATAGCAGGACCTCTTCTATTATTAATAGTAGGAGTACCCATACCAGAGGCTAAAGCACCATAGATACCAGAGAGAATAGTCTCTTTATCTATCATTGCATCACCTGCTGCTCTACTAGCTGCAAAGAAGTCATTAGCAAGAGATTCATCTACTGCATCCTTACCATCACCTTTATACTTATTAGTAATAAAGTTCTGTAGATTATACTCAGCACCACCTCTTGAAAAGGCATCAGATACACTTTGAAGATATTCCTCAGTGAACTCACCAGCAGGTTCTTGAAGTACATTAAGTACTTTACCTATCCTTCCATAAGAAGGAACCACTCTACCTGCTTCTACTCTAAAGTCTTGTGGTGTAAATAACCTACCTAACCTACTTCTTCTCATAGCTTCTTGCACAGAAGGAGTTTGAAGACCAGCTTTTAGTGTCATGTTAAGAGCACCATTAATCATGGAGTTAAGACCCATGTTATATACACCTGCCTTAGCTGCATTTACCTCTGCTTTCTTAACAGCTTCCTCATATCTAGGAGCATAACTATCATAAATATCTTTATATAGTTTCTCCATAGACTTTGCATCCTGTGGATTATAGCCTTGTCTGCTAAGTTCTTCGGGGTTCTGTAATCTCTTATTGAACTCATCATTAACTGCCTTAGCTTGTGTTTCAGCAATCATTTGCTTAGCATCATCAAGGAACTGTATCTTAGTATTAAGACCTTCACTTACCCCTTCAACAGTACCAACCATTGCAGGAATAAGGAAAGCATTAGTCTTTTGTTGTACTTGTTGGAGTCCTTTAAGTATAGTATTAACCTTTTCAAGGTTAGTTAAAGCACCTGCCCTATCAGCAGCCATAGTCAAACCTTTGGCACCTTGAAATGCCTTACTTGATATAGAAGAAAGACCAGCACCAGTAAGCATAGATGCTATTGTAAAACCTTGCTGATTAATAAGTTCTGGTATAGTATTGACACTAAGTAAGTTATCAAGAATAGTACCTTGTTCCTCAGCTTGTGTTCTAATTACTGGTATGTTAGACATACCACCATTCTCTTTAGCTTCTTGAATATTAGCATCAAATAAGCTGCCATACTGCATTACATCATTGCCATATCTAGTCCAACTATTATCTATAACATGGTCCATGAAATCAAAGAAAGCATTATCAATGTCTTCATTTCTTTCATCACCAACATAGTCAATAGCACCTTTAACCATGCCAGCAGTACCTATTAAAGCACCTGCTGTTTGAGCACCCATACCCTTAAATCCATTCCAGAACTTCTCAAATACACTTTGGTTCTTTGATGCAGTATCTTGCATCTTCCTTCTAAGTATATTATTAGCTTCCTGCTCTCCATAAGCAGCCTTAGCAGCATTGTATTCTGCTGCTATCTTATACTTCTCTTCATCAGAGAAAGGCAAGTATTCAGTGTTCTTGTATCTCTTATAATAAGGAGATACATTATTAGCTATCTTATCAAATTCATCAAGGGCCTTTCTACCTCTAGCAGGCCATTGGTTATAAATACTATCAAGCTTAGTTGCTTCTTCTTGAAATTGTTGACCCTGCTCAAAGGCTTTACCAATAGCTTTAACTTGTTCCTCATCAGTATGTTCTGCTTCTAGAGGCTGCATCTTAAACAAGTCTTCATTGTATAGACTATCTCTTTGTTCAGGAGTATAATTCTTAATTATATTATAGTCTGACCTATTACCAAACTTCTCCTTGAACTTGACATTTCTATACATTCTTTCAGTCTGGTCAGGAGTAAGCCCCTTTATCTTAGTGGAATACTCCTTCTCCCAGTTCTGTCTATCTTGAGCTGTTAAACCCTTTAGTCCTTCTAATCCTTCCATATTATAATCCTGTATTTACATCAAAATTGATACTATCAGCTACTTGTGGAGTAGCTGGAGCTGCTATAGGTGCTTGAGGTATATTTTGCTTAGGCATTAATACATAATCATAGTCACCTGCTGCTCTACCAGTAGAAGCTTTCACTCTAACTACATCATATAAATCTAAGTCTATATTTTGTTCTTTAGCTACTTTCAACATTTCATCAAGAGCACCCTTAGGTATTTCATTGTAGTTAGTTACTATATCATTGACATTCACATTATCAAGAGTATAGTTACCCCATGTAGATGCAGCATTACTTCTAGTCATACCAAACCAAGTACCTTTTACATCTTCTCCCTTTTCACCTGTTCTCCATTTACCATTGGTATTAGCAATGATAATAGGCTTATCACCTCTCTTAGCTGCATCTTTAACTCCTGCACCTGCTATTCCACTATTACCAGCATAGTTTTCAACTCTACCATCTGGATATATTCTAAGTGCCTTTCCACCACCAATTACTCTGATTACAGAACCATCTTGAAGAGGAATAGTACTCTTATCTTTAGCTGCTTGTTCTTTAGCTAAGTTAAATCTTTCTTTCTCCATCTCTAATCTAGCAGACTCAGCAGGACTCATATAACCTCTATTAGCTTGAGTATCATATCTCTGAGTACCAATAGCATCATATAGACCAGCATTAATATAGTCTCTAGCTCTTGATTGAGTAGCTTGGTCCCATGTATCAAGACCAGATTCCTGCCATATAGTATCAGCTACTTGCTTCAATTCTTTAGGAGCATTAGGGTCATTCATTATAGTCTGCATAACCTGTTGAGGACTATAACCAAGCTGCTGCATTTGTTGAAAGTACTGCCCACCAAGTATAGATGAATACTGAGGATTATCTTGAATAGTCTTAGCCAAGTTCTGAGCCATTGTACTAGCTCTCTTAGTTAATTCTGAGCCACTGATAGTATTATAAGTAGCATTAGGATTATTCAATAAATCATCAATAGATGCAGTACCATAATTAACATCAAACATTAAAGAAGGGTCTCTTTGGATAGCTTCTCTTTGAGCCTTAGTTAACTCTTCTCTCTTACTTGCAGCTAATTCAATAGGAGTTATTTCACTAGCATATCTTCTCTTCATATTTAACAAACCTCTTCTACTTTCTGGTGTTAAACCTTGTCTGGCTAAGAGGTCTGCTTGTTTAGTCAAGTCATCTGCATAGGCTTTATATTGTGCATAAGCTACAGGACTAGTTTGCTGGTCAGCTAACTTATCCCACATACCTGCCTTTGCAGACATCTCTCCTAAACCTTCTTCAATAAGCTTGTGTTCAGTATCTGCTCTATCTACAGGAGCTATCATTTGCTCATAGCTGAATGGTTTAAATTTTGAACCAATTCTTAATATCATAACAATCCTCCCTTACTCTTCTTTTTACCTTTATAGCTAGTCTGACCTTTTCTATTAATCTTGTATTTTCTAGATGGGTCAGCATTAATCATATTCCTCATAAATTCTTCCTGACCTATACCACCTAATGAATCTAAGAAGTTAGTTAAATTTGCACTTCTAGCTTCATCTGCAATGGTCTTAGTAGATTCCCTCATACCAGCAGCTTGCATTATAGCTCTAAGCTTCATTTCTCTGTTCTGTTGGTTCATACCAGCAGCTCTAAGTGCAGACTCACTATTATATTGATTAGTACCTCTATTAAAGGACTCAACTCTTTCTCTTTGAGCTAAGTTATATTCCTCAGCTTGTCTTGCTAAATCACCTATGCTTTGACCATAGTTATAATCAGCAGCAAGTATTCCAGCCTGAGCATTTAATCTATTACCTCCTGATGTATTTTGTAAAGCTCTTCTAGTAGCTGATGATTGTTGATTGAGCTTATTAATGTAAAAGTCTCTATCAAATGGATTATAAGATAGATAGTTACCAATAGGTTCAGCTTCAATAGTAGGTAATCCGCTTACTGCATCTACAATCATATCAGCATTACTGTAATCTGGTTTATTAGTCCATCCAAATAGGTCTGATATTACTCCAACACCAGCACCTAAAGCAGGTGCATATCTAAGAGCATCTAATCCTATACCTTTTCTAGTACTAGAAGGTTGAGCATCATTAGGCTTAGTATCTGCATCTCCTTGAGATGCCACATAGTCTTCCCATGTAAAAGGTGAGTCATCTAATAAAGTTGGGTCCCAATCAGTATCACCACCATAAGCAAACTGTCTTCCTTCTGTCTTAGCTTCCTTTATAGCTTTAACTTCTTCTTGAGCCTGCATTAACTTAGACATATTTGCAAGTAAACCTCTCCTAGCAATAGGGTCATAAGGTCTTTCTTTAGGCTCTTTATTAATCTTTTCAGCTATAGAAGCAAAGGTATTATCCTTGTATTTAGATGGAAGATTAACTGATTTAAGTAACTCTTCACTAGGATGTAATCTATTACTAAACACATAATCATTGAAGATTACTTCACCTTCTTCAACTAAATTAGGTTGACCATCAGGTGCTACACCCATTGGCACACCAGTTAAAGGATTCTCTTCATGGCTTCCACCCTCACCTACTACTGTAACTCCATCACTAAATACTCCACCATTAGTTAGAGCATCTGGGTGAGTAGTTAAAGAGTCATAAGCTCCTGTATATAAAGTACCTATAGGTGCATAGTTTTCATCATAACTATACCCCATGTAACCACCATCTGCGTGCCACTTTCTTGCATTAGCTGCAAATGTAGCTCTCTTTCTTACAGCAGGTGAACTACTTCTTTTACCTTTAGCTATGCAAGCAGAAGTAACCTTTCCACCACAGTATTTAGTAAACTTACCTCTATTAGCTTTCTTAATATGAATACCACCTCCATCTTTGAATGTATTCATAGGTGAAACAGTTAAAGTTTGCTCTTGAGCAGGTGCAATAGCATTTTGAATATTAGAACCTAAGCTGCCACCAATTATAGAATTAGTATTAAATAACTCTCCACCAAAAGCCTTCTTTCTAAGTGAAGGGTACTTAGCTAATACCTTAGCTCTAACACTACTATCACCATGAAGTCCTGCTAATCTAAGTGCATCTCTGGCATTAGCCTTAGTTGGTATAGGATAGCTTCTATGTGGACCTGCAAAGTCATCAGCAGGAACCATTGGATATGGTTTCTTCTTGGAACCATAGTCCTTATCTCTGGATAAGTTGCCACCCTTTGCAAAGTAATCTACACCAAACTCTGATACTTCAAATGAGTTGGGCATAGATGGCATTCTGAATTTACTCATAGCATCTAATTGTTTATTGTTTAAAGCTTTAGTAGCCAATTCATAGTCAATAGCACCTCCCCCAAGCACACCACCAAATGCTGAGTAGTTAGCTAATAGATTGAAGTCATTCTGTTTATCTATATTATCAGCTCTAAGTTCAAATGAACTCATTGCTCTTTCATTAGCTTCTTTAGCTTGTTGATTAAGTTTCTTAGCTTTCTTCTTAGCTTTTCTGTTACCAGTAAACCAACCTGCAAGTGAGGAACCTAAGCCTACTACACCTCCTACAATAGCACCAATTGGACCACCAACAGATGCTCCAGCAGCAGCCCCTTGACCAGCAGCTCCAATAGTATTAGTAATTCTCTGACCAGTACTTCCACCTCTAACATCCTTCCATGTATAGTCATCTTTAGATTTGTTCCAAGAACCCCATTCACTCATAAGTTCATCGTTTGATGATGCACCTACTACCATATTCTTTTGAGCTTTAATACCTTCTTCTTGAGCACTAGTATCAGCTATCTGAGCATTAGATAGACCTGCATTTACTATAGTTCCAACAGAGGAACCTATACCCCCAATACTACCCATATTAAATCCACCACCTCCACTGGCAGAAGTACCAACTGATTGCATTCCTACAGAACCTGATGCACCTCCTTGACCTAATGTAGTAATCTTAGATAAGTCAGTTGTATTAGCTAGGGATGCAAGACTGCCAACTGGCCCTCCATCTGCAAATATATTTAATGGTCTATTCTTTCTTCTTATAATTCTCTTGTTAGCCATAGCATATCTTTAATTTGTTGCAAATATAAGTAAAGTTATTGAGATTACAAAGCCTTTAAATAAAAAAGAAAGGGTAGACAACTAAATTAGTTTATCTACCCTAACTATTATTATACAAAGTAATGTATTGTCATATCATGGAACACTGTTCTATATGTATTAGGTGTTTCAGTTGATAGTTTAACATATGCCCAAGTATTTCTAATTCTATCTCTATTATTAGCTGGAATACCATTAATAGGTGTATTAGCTCTTGGTATATTAGCTCTCCATATCCTGAACTTTCTCTTTAAAGGAGAAGGTCTTCCATTTAAGTCAGTTAATGTTACTCTACCATGTTGATACTCATTATATACATCAAGTGTATCATAAGTTTTAGTAGGAGCAAGGTTATCACCATCATAAGCATCAGCTCTAAATTCAACAGTATTGAATATCTTATCAGCAGGCTCATCAGCATTAGCTACTACAGTAATACTATAAGGTTTATACTGACCAAAGAACATGTTGTAATCACCATTAAACTGTTGCCATAGTTTGTTGTTATTGAAAGCATAGAATTCACTGCCTACATTAAACATAGCTGGAACCTTTTCATAACTCATGAAAGAAGTAAACTGACCTATTAACTCTGAGTAACATAGACACCAGTTGTTATTAACAAAGTACACATCATTGTTATTCTTATCATAGAATCCTCTAAAGTTCTCATAAGTAACAGGGTTCCAGTTTATATGAGTATTATTTTCATTAACCCATTGTCTCATACCAAGACTATCTGAGATTGACTTCACTTCTCCATTAAACAGATACATTGAATTAGTTTCATTATCAATGAAGTAAAGACCAGAAGGAGACTCAACTATAGACCACTTATTACTACATCCTATAGTATTGCTAACATATCTCTTACCACTAACTTTCATACCATTAGTGATTTCAATAGGCATACCATCAGATGCAGGTATCTGTACTCTTGAGTTAAATAAGATGTTACTGAATCCTTTTCTTTGGAAGCAGAATATCTCATTGTTATAAGTATTCAATGATATTACTTCACCCTTATCTCCATCAAGGTCTAGAGTAGATGCCATAGTAATATTAGTCCAAGTATCAATAATGCTACCTAATTGCTTCTCCTTAGTCCAAGTAACTGTATTAGGGAAGTAGTTTAGGTTAAACTTACTATGATTGATACCTCTATAGTTAAAGAAGTTATTCTTCTGACTATACACCTTGTTTACTTTGTTGAAGTTTTCAGGAGTCATTGTCAAGTTATTGAGCTGACCTCTATTTCTATCATATCTACCTTCAATGTTTACTCTTGTCTCACACATGAATGATACAATCTCAGTAACACTATTCTGGTCCTCAAGGGTATAAGAGTATGTCTTAAGACAGTCATATCTTTCAAGAAAAGTATCACCTTCTGTATATGTAAGGCTAGCATAACTTACAGGAGTTCCATCTGCATTAAGAAGATTAATAGGCTCTCCACCAGGAAGCCATATATTATTCTCAAATGCTTCTTCTGTCTGACCACCAAATCTATTAGTAATATTATCATTATATAACTCTGCAAGATATAAGTAACTATAGTTATTATCCGTTAGGTTACTTGTATATTCAGAGATTACATCTTGAAATACACCATCATTTATCTGAGTCTCACTTTCACTAATAGATTTAGCTGTAGGATTCCAGAAGAAGTGATTAACACCTCCTTTAGTTACATTAGCATCATTAACATTCCAATAGTCTGTATAGTCAGTCTCTCTATTAGTAGGCATTACTATCTGTCTGCCATCAGTAGCATAGTTTAATGCAAATACAGCATGAGGAGTTGATTTATACTTCATTCTTACAGCATCAGTACCATTAGGTACTTCTGTAAGAGTAGCACCATCACTTCTCTTTACAAACTGTATAGGGAATGTACCTCCAGTAAACAGTTGATGAGCAAAAGATTCAGCAGTATTAACACCAGTCACAACTATAGGATAACCATTCTTTCTATTGAATTCCTCAGTTTTTGGGCCATCAGAGAAATCAAATGTAAGTGAATAAGCATCATCAACTCTAGTTGCTGCAATTACTTTATCTACATTACCATAATAGTTCAAATCTCCAAGATTTGAGTTAGCAGGGGCTGGTATTCTTACTAAAGATTGTTCATTTGAGTTGAATATACTAACACCAGTAATGCCAGTGTGAGTTGCATCATTAGCCTTATATGCCAGCCAAGGCTCATTAAAATATTTTGAGAATGAGGAGAATTTCAAGTTAGAAATCTTCTTCTTATCAAGCATTGCAGTTCTAGAACCCTCAGTAACAGGACCTTGATTATTTAGAGAACCATTTCTATGCCAAGCATATACAAAGAATGATTCTGTATATCCGTGGTCATCATCTACATTCTTCATATTAGTCATCTTATCAAACCAGAATGCACCAGAGATAAGATTCTTCAATCCATGATATGAATTATTCTCAGAACCTATAGTCTCCTTATAGAATCCCATCTTGCTTGTATCATTAGCAGGAGTTGAGGTCTGTATATCTATTTCAGAAGCATTAGCTGTAATAGGTACTACACCTACTATTCTTAGCTTAAGACCTGATGAATCTAAGTTCTGAACTCCTTCATCAAATTCAATATCTGGTGAATGAAGTGTAAGTATATTCTGGTCTACAAAGAAGTATTCAGCATGACTTGCTGTATAACTATTCAACTCAGAACCTTTACTAGCAGTATATGGACCAGCAGGTGTATTAGCTATACATTGTATCTCAGCATTTCTTTCCCAGTTGTTAGGAACTGGTTTATTATGTCTGAACTCAGCCCATGCCCCTTTGTTAACTATATCAATAAGAATAGTCTTTGCTGATGGAGTTCCTGGGTCTATAGTAAGATTCACATTCTTATTACTGATTACTGCTGCCTTAGACTTATCATAGTCTCCAAATAAAGTACCAATACCATTCCAGTTACTCTTATTTCTTTCAATATCAAATGCTAGATTAGGTCTTGCAAACCATGAAGATTGTGCAAAAGGTGAATTGCCAAATCTATCTCCTATATTGTAAACAGTAGGACATAGAATACCTTGTGCAACTACTTCTCTATCTATAAGAGTAGGATATACTACTACACCTCTAGCTCTTATGAAACCTTGTGCAACTACCTTATTGATTATATCAGAGTTTAATGAATAACTAGCTTGAACAGTTGTTAAAGCACCATTATAAGATGGTGATATTCCATATCCCATGCCTCCTGAGGCTGGTCCATTATAAGCATCATTAATCCATATTGGTTCTGACCACTTACCATTCTTATACTGAAATTGTACACCAAATCTGTACCACTCAAGATACTTGAAGGATTTAATCTTAGAGCCTAGGTATAGGCTATTCTTATAAGGATAATATCCTGCTGTTCTTACATAGTTACCTACATATCTTTGATTAAAGCTAATATTACCACCTTTAATAGAGTTAATAATATCAGGTCCAACTAGCTTTCTCTTTATATCAGCATTACCTAAAAATAGTGTATTATCCTTTTGAGTCATAGTACCAAATACTACTTCTTCACCTCCTACATATAGAAGTTCAGTAGGGTCAACACTGGTTCCAATAGTGCCATTATCAGTATAAGTAAGTGTCTCACCTGCTCTTACATTAGCTGCATTAATAGGCAAATCAACTACATTTAATACATTAGGAGTAGCATCTATACTTGCTCTATGTATTGAATACACTCTTATATAATCAAATCTTGTATCAGGATTAGCTATAGTAATAGTGAAGCTGTTACTAACTTTCTCTTCTGGTGAAGCTCCTCTACTTGCAAAAGAAATATACTGTATAGGGGAAGTATAGAATATGTTACTCTCTTGACCATACTTATTATAGTATGTAAAAGCATATTGTATAACTCCAGAGGAGAAAGAACCACTAGCTAAGTCATCTCTTACTACAGTTACAGTCTCTTTTAATTCAAGGTCCTGTACAAAGTCAAATGAACTATCATTCCAACTTCCACTAACAGTGCTATCAGCTACAATGTTTATAACTCTAGACTGATTTAACCCATCTATCCAATATACTTTCTGTATGTTATCATTCTCATATACACTGATATTCTCAATAGGATTATTGACATTAAAGTTCAAGTTACCTTCATAAAGAAGCTTGCCTTCAAAGTAAGTCTGCTTATTCTCCAGCCTATATATCCTATCCTTATCACCAGTAGTAAACAAAGTAACATAGTTATTCAAGACATTATATCCTATGAGAGTACCTAGCACTTGAAGAGGATTACCATTAGAAGTGAGGATGGATAACTCAGAATTACCTCTTTCATTAGTAACTGTTAGTAGAGTTGAGTTATCTCTTGCAGTTATTCTAATGTTCTTACATTCATATGCAAACTCTGGATTGAACTTTGAGACTGTTAAGTCTCTAGTCATACCTTTAATTATATGTTGTTCTTGTTTAAGCATAATCTTTATCTTTGGTCTTTCCAATACTCTCTATTACCTAGAGGCTTAAAGCCTTTTCTAAACTCATTGGTTCTAGGTAATAGTTGATTCATCATATTACTAATAGCTTCCATTTCACTAACAGAAGGCAGAATGAATTCAGTGTTAAGTTGTCCAACTTTCCACGCATATTCTTGCTGTACATTCTGCAATACTGCTGGTGCTATTTTACCCATATCAAACTGAATAGTGAACCATTCTTTCTTTATATATAACTCTAGTGCTTTAAGGAATATAGAGTTATCAGGTATCATAGGTAATCCTTCTTCATCTACTGGAATAGCTCTATATGCTATAGCTATCTTACCTTCCTTAAAGGAAGTATATATGATATTACCTTGTGTCTTAAAGGTTCCTTCTTGTCTCATTATAGGTTTCTTTTCATCATGTATTAGGTGAAAAGTATCAGTAGTAGCTCTAAGTGAGATGTTGTTCTTTACATCTTTCACCTGTCTTATAGCTATTAAATCACATGGTAGAGCTGCTCTATAGTTACTAATATCTACAGTATCAACCTTATCATAATAGATAGTAGGGAGACCTACAATACCTATGAAGTCCACTGTGTATTGTATAATAGCTTCAAGGGTTAAGTCAACCATTAAAGGATGTCTCATTAGCCTGCTAGCTATTTCTCTTATATTTGTATATGTTACATTATTTACCATATTGCTTGTTTTTATCTAGGTACATTGCTTCAATCTTTCTATCTTTAATGTTCTGCTTAAGCCTTTTCTTTAGCTCTCTATTAACACTAAACTCATAGAATGACTTATTGATATAGTTAGCTTTACCTCTGTTATAATAGACTTTAAATATCTCTTTCTCTTCTACTTTAATAAGAGTCTTAGCGTTGAAAGATTCTTCATCTTCATACCATAATTTAAGAGTTCTATCCCAGTCAATAGGCAGGTTAGTTACTAAGTTACCTTTAGCATCTAACCTAATTTCCCCTGCTGTCTTTCTTATCTCAAGTCTTCCCATTCTGTAAGGCAAAGTTACTTCTTCACCATTTACTAAGTTATCAGCTAGTAATTCATTAACTCTTCTAGTAATAGAGAAGTACTGAGATTCAGTTAATCTATACCCAGTACTACCATAGCCATTCTTTCTATAATGCTTGTAACCATCATAGATACCCAATGACCCTCTGATTTTGTGAGTTCTTGGCTTATCTACCTTTAGTATGCTATGTCTAAACTCTTCTAGTGTCATTACTTCTTAGGATTTAGGTCAGACATATCATCATCAGCATTGTTCTCCTTATCTTCTGGCATAAACTCTGAACTTCTTAATTCCTTAACTACAAGCTCAATAAGAGGAGGAATTAGAGAAGCTTCTAAAGGAAACTCAGCATCAAGTAACTCACATATTCTACCATTTTCATCACATTGTAATCCAAAGGTTTCCTCAGCATTCTCAAATAAAGCTGTTATTCTTACCTTTTCAAGGTAGAGATATTGAGGGTTGCTAGACTTGAAGTATAGATAGTTATCTGGTGCCAGAGAGCAATAGATTATATTATTCAAATACTTGTTATACCCTACATACTTCATTCTATCTCTACTTACATAAGTTATCTCACCTTGGTAATAGTCCACTGGATATACTCTTGGTTGTTTAATTCCCATCATATATGGGATTTTATTCTTAGACCTTAGATATACCCCACCTTCACAGACCTCACCTGAGATTGCAGGTACTTCTATCAGGTCTAGACATATAGTACTAAAGTTACTCTCAGGTATGAACTTCTTTATATCTGAGTATCTCTGCTTTAGTAAAAAGGCTCTATACTTACTTGTTAGATAGATTATGTGGTCTTCTGTGAAGTAAGCATCATCTGATGAGAGTTTCAGCTCATCATTAATCATATAAACTATTTCTCTATATGTACTCATATCATATTGGTATTAACATTAAAAGCACTGCAAATATAAGTAATAAAACTCACATGTGCAATGCTTTTACTGATTTTATTTACTGGCTATAAGTATTATGCTTCTATTCTTATCACACTTGCTTCATCAACTCTGAGAATATTGTCCTCAGTGATTCTAGCAATGTAATTAATCTTAGTCTTATGAAATAGTGTATCATCATTAACATAACTTGGAAAGTCAATTAGACAAGTAGTCCCACTTAAACAATAGATAGCATTAACTATAGACCTAAGGTCCTTTTCATCTATATATTCACTGAATACATTTAGTACATCATCCAGTGCAAGTAATGCTAATAGCTTGTTTACATCACCATAACTTCTATAGCCAAATTGAGCTAATGAAGTGAAGTATCTAACTACAGCATCATAAGAAATATTAGTCATTTCATCCATAGCAGCTACAATTTGTTACTCTAGTTATTGTACCTATCTTATTCTTAAAGTATTTATTCCAATACTTAATAGCTTGAGGATAATTACCAGTTCTTATACATAACTCAAGTGCTTTTATTCTTAAGGATAAGTCAATGAATTCTTTAGGTATTTCACAGTTATTCTCTATCTGTTTAACATACTTCATCATGCTTTGATAAAGAGGATATAGATTAGTTACAGCTCCCATAATCATGGGATTAGTTGTACCACAAGGAGCATCTGCTGAGGGAGTTCCAGTAGCTATCACATACACAAAGAACATAGTATCATTAAGAGTATTGATATTAAAATCACTTGCTTGTAATCTAAGTCTTATATTCCTCATTTGATGAGTACCATAAGTGAAACAGTATGATTTATCTTCCTCTTCAAGCACTGGATTACAACTGCATTCCTCAGGAAGAGAGTAAGTTAAATCATAGGCATCAGCTACTTTAAGTTCATATACAGGATTAGAGCTAGGACCATTAGGTACATATGTATCTTGTGTATCTATAACCACACTATCTAAGATTATATCATCATAGAAGTCTTGATTATCAACAGAGGCATCTATAATTAGATACTTATCATCTTGGGTTATCCTTAATTCGTTGAAATGTAACATGGTTATTTAGTTTTAATTATAAAAAAAAAAGAGCATAGAATCAACTATGCTCTTTATAATTAGCTCATTTAAGCTGGGTCAACTGGGTCTGCAATTGTTAAACCAGATGCAGTGTTGATTGCTGCAATCAGAGCCTTCATTGCAGTGTGACTACCATCATCTACAGTTACCAGAGTGATTGTTCTAGGAGACTTTTGTACATCTTCTGCACCACCTGCCCAGTAATAACTGATGTCCAGAGTATCATACTTCTGAGTTGGGTCTACCAAGTAAGTAGTATGAATAACATTAGGCCATCCCATGTTTCTGTAGAAGTCACCTCTAGCACCCATTGTGAAGTATTCAAGGTCTGCAATATCATGACCATTCTGTACAGAATTAATAGGAGTTACTGTAGTAACTGTACCCCAGATTCTTTCATCACCTTCAAAGGTAATATTAGTTGGTTGTACTGCAAAAGGAATGTAACCTTGAGGCATAACACCTAAAATCCAATCCTGTGCTACCTGTTCAATTTGAATACCAGTATAAGTACCAGTCAGAGTAGCAGGGTCAGTGTCAATGGTTACTGTTGTATATGCAGGACCACTTGCTACTAGATAGATTGTTACTAGTGGAGTAGCTTCTCTTGCTATGTTTCTAGCTAAAGAAAGTGCCATAGCTTTGTAAAAGTCTGATGCTGTCATACCACTAACTGCATGTACCATACCAAATTTCCAGTATTGGTCTTCTGGTGATAGACCTACATACTGTCTGAAAGCAAGTCTCAACAGATAATCCTGTCCAGCTACTGGTGCTCCACTATTGATAGTAGAGTCTAGAACTACTTGGTATCTATCTAACTTCTTAACTAAAGCCTGAGAAGATGTAGATTTTGCATAAGTGATATTCTTGATGTCAATCTTATCACTAGATTCAATAACACCAGCAGGGCTAAAGTACTGGAAGTACATTGTAGATTTAGCTGTATCTGCCTTAGGCAGAATGTCACCAGCAGCAGCTAGTTGAGTAACTGCTGTCTTTAGAGCTTTTGCGACATATAAATGTCTTACTTGATTTACGGAATAAGTTGCCATAAATAAATTGTTGTTTAATTAAACGTATTGCTTATTAATAAGCTATTGATTATTCTCTTTGTTTGCATACTGAGCCTTACTCATCAAGGCAAGTCTAACTGCTACTTCAACTATCAAGTTATGAATATTACTATTCAATGCACATTCCATTGGTTGTGAATAACCTGATATGTTTAAGTCACCTAAGTTAGTTAATATAATAGGTGTAGGCTTAGTGATATAGTTACAATGATACTCACCTATCTTAAACTTTGATATAAGTTTAATGGCATTATTAACATCAACTCTTAAGACTCTCTTTTCTGATGGACCTTTAAATGGGTTCCTTTTTATCTTATAAAGTTCATCTTCTCTAACTGGTGTTACTAAGGAGTATGTACCATTTAAACAACCTAATGTTTCATCACTTAACTTGCACTCTTCATAGGTAATAAACCATAAACCTTGTGGCATTACAATTGATGCAGTAGTAGAAGGAACAGTAATTTCTTGTGTGAACTCTTGAACCAATTCAGCTAAGTATCTTCTAGCTTCCTCAGTAGACTCAAAGGAGAGTCCTAATGAGTTTCTACCACTATACAAGTCTATAACCAAGCTATCTTGAGCTTTAGTCAGAAAGACTGACTTCTCATACTCAGAGAATGCAAGAGGGTCTGTTGTTCCATCAACTGGTATAATAGAGTAAGAGTTAAGCAGAACATCAAACTCAGCACTAAATTGTTCTATATTCATAATTACTCACTTCTTTGACCTAGTTCAATAGTAGCTTTAACATCACTTTCATAAGCAGCTTTAGCTAGTTCAACAGCTCTTTGAAGTATCTCTTGATGTATAATTGGATTCAATTCACATTCAGAAATAGTACCAATACCATTGATAGTTAAGTTACCATATTCAGAAGAAAGGTCTGCTGTTATGATAGGTGCAGGTCTTCTAATGTACCTCAATAGATACTCAGCAATTGTTTCATTACTGTTGACTATAAGCTCAGTAGAGATTTTCTCACTTGAAGTGCTTATGATTCTCCATGCTTGGTACTTAAGAGGTTCCTTGTATGGCTTAGACATTAATCTAGTGTACTCAGCATAACTAATAGGAATCACTTGTTTGGTTCCTGTGTTGGTAGAGACTGCTTCATTAATGACTATAAATAAGTCAGAAGGCAAGTCAAATACCTTAGCCCTCTTATCAAAAGTAAGAGGAGAAGTTGTGCTAGGTGTACCTTGTGCAACCTTAATAAGCTCTGAGAAATCTATCTGTCTCTTAGGTGAGTCATCCATTCCTTCTCCATACTTGTTACCTTTAGGGTTAAAGTAGTTCTTGACTATTTCCTCTTGGCCTTTAGTCAAGAACACTGATTTCTCATATTCATTTAACCCAGGAGCAGCATTGCTCATTATGTTGTTATAGAGTACATCAAATTCATTACTGAACTCTATATGGTCCATATTATTACTCTTTTAGTTTAGCTTCAAGACTGAACTTAATAGACTGGTTCTTAGGTGATGCTAAGAACTTAGCTGCTATATTAAAGGTTGGGTCTTCGTTGTTACCACATAAAGGAGAACCATCTTCTCTTAGATAGAAGAAGCCACCTCTATTAGATACAAGACCTGCTTCAACTGCTCTCTTAATAGTTACCTTAGTAGGTAATAGAGGGTCTGTAATAACTTTTAAGAATAGCTTAGCATCAGCTTGAATTAGCTTGTTTACTCTTGTTTGTAAGAACTCTACCTTAGTATTTACAGCTAATGGTCTACCATCAATAGTCTCAATAATAGTTCTCAATGTATCAGCATCATTTTCATATTTACCATATTCCATGTATGCTTGCATTGTAGCTGACATCTCTTGTCTAGCATTAGAAGTTTCTTCACCTTCCTTGATAAGAACAAACTTATATGTTGCCTTTGGAATGTCTTGAAGAGCTTGCAGTGAAGGAGCTATATCATCCTTATTAGCTAGCAATATCTTATACTTAATGTATTGTTCTGGGTCTGATAGGTCTAAGATGTTATCTTGTTTAAGCAATCTAACTTGTCTATTTGACCAATAGTTATTTTCCTTCTTATATATAGATAAAGCATTATACTCTAAACCCATAATATACTCAAGGAATTCCTTTTCTTCATCAGTAAGAACATTAACCAATCTACCAGATTCTAATTGTGGAACTGTGAAATACTTTACTGCATTTTCAGCCATACCACCATATAGAATGTGCTTTGGATTAGTTACTATACCACTCTCTTTGGGTACATATCTTACTATAATTCTTTCATTTCTTAAACAACTTACTGGTTCTCCCAGTGTTGCTACTTCTTTCTTTCTACCTTTTCTTACAGGCAATTGTGGTTCTTCTTCCTCAGGCATCTGAGGTACAATAGATGTTTCACTGTTAATGCTCTCTAAGTCAAGTTCTTCTTCTACTCTCTTACTTGCCATATTTACTTCTCCATTAATTAGTTAAAAAGAAAAGGGGAGGAGTTAACCTCCCCTTGTATCATTATCCTTGCAGAATTGAAGGAATAAGTGACATTGTTCTAGTTGGGTCTAGTACTAATGTACCTAAAGTTGCCATTCTGTGGATAACAGCAGAGTCCTCATCATAAGACATATTAGGATTACCCATCTGTCCAGTGAAAGGATTTCTGAATCCCCATTGATAACCTCTGAATTCTTCTTGACCCTTAATCTTACACTTTTGAATATTAGGTTGGTCCATAGTACCAATATACCAAATATCAAATCTATAAGAGAAAGCAGGTCCACCTTCTGGGTGAAGAATCTTATTTCTTACAGGGTCATCATAGAATGGGTCAACATCAAGTGACACTATAACACCATTAGGTGCTCTCCATTCAGTTACCTGATAATCAGTTACTGCAATAGCATTCTGAGCAAAGTTACTTGCAACCTTAGTATAGATTGGTGGGTTCTGAGTTGAGATGATTGGCATCCATCCAGAAGTAGTCTTCTTAGCTTCTCTGTTGAATAACAGAGCGCCTCTTTCACCAGTCTTGATGATGAACTTTCTATCACCAAATCCTAACTTAGAAGCAGATAGTTCATACAGAGCATCTAGCAACAGTTTCATCAGACCATTAGTATCATTGTAATACATAGTGTTAGCCACTTCTGTTTGCTCAAAGATACCAGCACCAGTCTTGATTACATTACCAGACTTACCAAAGTTCATGTATTCACCATTGATATTTCTGTTAGAAGTACCAAAGGCCATTGCATTGTTCTTGTACTCGTCAAATTGAAGTTCAACTTCCCATTCTACATAGTGCATCCACTTGTTTGCAACATCCTTAACCTGTCTGCCACTAGCATCTCTATGAACCATAGGAATACCAACAGCTAACTTCTTATCAAGATTAGAACCAGGAGTCTTATGTTGAATTCTAATAGTAGTCCATTCGTTTCTCATAGAAACAGGACTAGTGAATCTAACATCACCAACCTTTCTTGAAAGTTCTCTTTCAACAGGTGCAAATTCAACAGAGTATCTTTCACCAGCAAGTAGTCTTTCAGCAGGAATACCCTTGCTGTTAGCACCCATTAGCTCAACCTTATATACACAGTTTGTACCTTCTGGTCTACCATCTGCAAGAATTCTTTGAGGGTAAACTTGATTTAAGTTACCTACAATAACTTCACCATCTGCAAACCAGTCTTCTGGGAATACAAGATAGAAAGGTGCACCACCTACACCAACATTACCTGATGTTGATGTAATAACTACGCCATTCTCATCTCTAGCTTCAATCAGAGGAATATTTCTTCTTGAAGAACCAATAACATCCCAGTAATATTCAGCATCATCCTCAAACACTTTAGTAGGGAATGAACTAAGGAATGTATCAAGTGTCTTTCCTCTGTGGAAAGCTAACAATTGCACCATTAGGTTAGTTGCCTTTTGAGGTGCTTTTTGGAAGATGGCACCTAAGTGATTCTCAGTTGTCAACCCTTTCCAGTGTTGAAAACCAATCATTTGGAATTTACTTAATTTTCCAGCCATAATTTAATTGTTTAACAGTTTATCTTAAAATCTTATTTATACATCAAGTTCATAGCTAACCTTTGACTCTGGGTCATCACTAACACCTGATATGAAACTAAGACTTCCATCTGTATTTCTTCTAGTAGTGTTGATAGTGTGTTCCAGCTCTCTTAGGCTTTTCTTCACTTGTTTAGTAGCAGTTGGTTTAACTAGCTTATCTAAGTTTGTAAAGCCATCAGTCATAGTAAATAAGAGACCAATTTTCTTTAAGAAGTCTTGTCTATTATCTCTTTCATACTTCTGAATAGCTGTTAGATACTGCCCAGTTTCTGGGTCTTTGTAAACAGGTTTGCTGATTGAGTTATAGACCTTTTCTCTAGTAGTCTTATCTAACTCTAACCCTTTAAAGATTTCCTTCTCATCAAGAATAGACTTCTTTAACTCCTCTGCTTCCTTCTTTGTTCTTGCCTTTTCAGCTTCTTCCTCTGCTCTTGCTTCTGCAATCAAATCTTCATACTCTTGTTGAAAGTATTCTTTATTGCTTGCTAGTGCTTCCTTTGCATCTTCAACATCAGAGCCAGAGTTAAATGACTTTTGAGTCTCTCTTTGTGCTCTTTCTTTGCTAAATCCTCTATTAAGGAAGTCTTGAAAGATTAGTTGTTTTCTCAGCTTTTCTCCATTAGCTGACTCATCAGAGATAGCATCTTCTGTAATAGTATTAAGGTAGTTAATAGTACCTTCATACTTTCTTACTTCATCAGGTTCTACACCTACTTGCAATGCTTCATCAATTCTCTTCTGTCTTTCATCTAATTTAGCTTTAAGCTCATTCTCCATAGCCTCTGCAAAGTCTTCTGGAGTTTGAATCTTACTTAATGTTTCTTCATCAAGGGCTGAGAGAATACCTTCTTCTTTCAAAGCACTGGCAATGGAAGAGTAGAAGTTAGTTTTGGGAGAAGTACCAGTTTCTTCCTTAGAAGTGGTATCCTCTTTACCTTGTGTATCTACTTTCTCACTACCTACGCTCTCTGGTTCCTCAGTAAACAGTTCATCTGGGTTTACTTCTGGTACCTCAGTAGTTGGTTTTTCTTTATTTTCTTCCTCCTGTTGTTCAGGTGGAGTAACCTGTGTTTCTTCACTCCCATCACTAGTGAATAGGCTTTCAACCTCATCTGGTGATAGGATATTGTCCATGTCTAATCCTTCCATATAACTCTTCTCCTTTAATTAAACTATGCAAAGGTAAGTCAAAGATTTGAACTGTGCAATACCTTAAGTCTGATTGTAATTTGATTATAAGTAAAACACTTATAGTAATAGTAAAAGAGTAGGGTGTTGAGTTAATATTAACCACACCCTTTACTCTCATTATTCTATAGTCAGTTCTATTACTTCTCCTGCACTTTGAGCCTTCAATAATACAGTCATTAACTCATAGAATGTTGCTGTACTATTAATGACTTGACCTTTAACTTTGTTCTCTCCAACTAGGATACAACCTAATGTATCCTCAGCTTTATTACCTACATGTATTAGTACTCCTTCATACCCTTTTACATTCTCTAGTCTAGGAAGTATGCCTTTATAAGGCTTAGCCCATGCTCTATCCTTGAACTTAGGACTTACAGTAGTCATATTAATACTATATGTACCTGTAGGAATTGCTGTTACCCCATACACCTTCTTAGCTTTAATCTCTTCAAGTGACATTTGACTTGTTAATCCTCTATCCTGGTCTTCCAAAGTGTCACACTCATAAACACCATTTATGAAGAGTTTTCCAATAGTATATCTAGGTCCTTTAAATATTCTTCTTAATAATAGTTTCATTAACTGCCAGATTCTACTAATGTTATATTCTTTGATACATCACCTGAGATTACCTCACTACCAGACTGAGTTACAAACCCTGTCTTTGATACAGACCAAGTAACTGTATGTCCTTTAGCTGCCCTAATACTTTTAGTAGTTGAACCATTGATAACTACTGTAGCATCAGCAGGAGTAGGGTTAATTGCAAAGGTAAACTTATCTGTTATTATAGATACTAGTTTACTATTAACTCTTTGCTGAATATCTATAATCTTACCTTCAACACTAGCATCTCTAATCACTAGAATTTGACCTTCTGCAATTAAGTTAGGGTCTCCTTCAAATACATCATAACTAATTAATCGTCTCATTGTTATCTACTTTAATTTTAATATCCTCTTTAACTCCACCAATCAAATCTTCAACTGCCTTATCATCAATGTACACCCTTTTGTTGCACCCCTTGGCTAAGCAAACATCATTGACTATCTTACCAACTACTTTCCTTAGCCTAATAAGCTCTAACCTGTTTTCCTCACTTATTTGAATGTACTCTTCTAATTGGTGTTTATAGTCAGTAACCAACTTCTTGTAGAACTCTAGTTGCTTCACAAGATTATCTAGTTGAGTTCCATCAACTTCTGCATTGGTTTTATTAACCTCAGCAGTATTCTTTCTTCTAGAAATCCATGCTGTAACTATAGTATTAACCAAGTTGGACCCAAGTACTAAACTAATAATCTGTATAGTATCCATTTCCATATCTATTCTATTATCTGTATAAATCTACTGTTTTTTATTTCTATATAAGGATTGTTCTCTTTTATTGTTACTATAGATACATAATGCTTCTTCTGAAACCATCTAGCTAAAAAGAATTTCTTAGGAGGTTTGATAGTTTCTTTTCTTAATTGTACAAAGCAAAACTTCTCACTTTTGAAACTAACACTAGAAGAGATAAGGTTAGGATAGGATAATTGTATTCTATTGCTAAACCATTTATCTCCCATTATAGTATCAAGTGAAGTAAAGGTAGAGCTAAATATAGTATCCTTCAAAAGAATAGTATCTTTTCTACTTGCAAAAGATAACTCATACTGAGCTTGTTTTAACTTAGAGTCTTTTATATTTAACTCTTTCTGTGCTTCCTTTATCTTCTTAGTGATGGAATCATTGAAGTAATTAAGCTGTTCAACTGTTAGTTTTAATACTCTATTATCACCTTCAAGTCCACTCAATTGTGCATCATAGGCTTTAATATTCTCAGCAGCTATTTTATATTCATGATTTAATCTTAGATTCTCTGTATATAAATAAGAGATACCTGCTATAAGTGCTAATATTATTAATGTTATTATCCTTTTCATAGTTCTAACTTAATAGTTTTAAGATATACTTTCCAAGTTCTTGGAGTACCTCCTTTTAACTTGTAAGTCTTCTTTCTATCTTTAATAACATAGCAGTGTAAAAATTGCCCATGATAATTATCAATATACTCCTTATTATGTTGGTTGGCATATGCTTCCATCTCATAAGGAATAGTATAATAAGCTGAGGAAGCAGGGTGAATGATAGGATTACCTTTCATCCATTGAATAAAGTATGACCAATAATATTTAATCCAGCTCCCTTTAACTTTAGCCTGCATAAGGTGAATGGTTTCATGGGTCAAGCTTTCTTCACTTATAATAGGAGTTTCATTTCCTCTATATATAATATTACCACACCACATCATATATTTATACCCTTTAAATGGGAAATGCTTCATTCCTATAAGATTTAATTCATTTACATCTTTTATAGGTGTAAATAACATCTTTATTAATTTAATTAATTCCATATCTTCTCTATTTTAATACAAATCTATATAAAATAAATCACTCATACAATAGTATAAGTGATTTATTGATTGTACTACTAAAATATTAGTTAAGTAAGAGCACTACCATCAAAGTTAGTCCAAACATTTCCATCCCAACAAATATACTTTTTTAAAGTAGTATCATAAAATGGAAATCCTGAATCATCCTCAGTTAAAGTAGGTCTGCTATCTGTAGTGCCTCTAAAGTTTTTATAATTAGAGCTTAAAGAATTAGTTACAGCTTTTTGGCTCATTACCGCAGTTTCACTATTTCCAGTATCTTGAACTACACCAGCAGCTATAGATGTAAATTTACCATTATCAACCCATCCAGTACTATTCTTAACATATAATTGATAGATAGGATTAGTATGTTCAGTATCACTTGAGTCATAAGTAGGACCAACACCATAAATATCACCTTGAACTGCACTTGAAGGAAGAGCATCTACAGTAGCTACATATCCTTTAATATGTAAACTGTTAGTAAATTCTCCACTTAAATCAGACCATGTAGCACCATTATCTCTACTAATCTGTATCTTACCAACATTATCAGCTTGGCTGCTACCAGTAGTTCCTGTAAATCTAAACCATGCTGCAATATAATTAGAGGCTACAGTCCAAGTAAGACCTAAGTCAACAGATTGCTCAAGCTTATTATTGCTTACTCTAAACTGAGTAAACACAGGATTAGAGGATACATCTACATAGCTACTACCATTAGTATATGAAACTTGTAAGTGATTATTAGAACCTACCCTAAGAATAGGAGTAATACCAGCTTCTCCCTGTGCTTTAATGTTAGTAACTTCTCCATTGATTACCCAATACCCATCTGAGGATATAGATATATCACCTACAAGTGCATTACTACCATCTCTCCAGTTTGCACTATCTCCAAAGGTAGTATCATCAATAGCTTCTGCACTATACCATTCAGTAACTACTGTCTTATCATATAGTACATAAGTAACCCATAACCCTTCCCTTCTAAGGCTGGAAGGAACTTGTAGCCTTGTTTGACTTCTACTACCATTATAAGATAAGAATAGCATATTAAACATTGCAAGTATATCTGTCAATGTTACCCCACTTTCCTTATCTAAGACTGCATCAATAAAAGTCTTAGGGAAGATGTCTTCATATCTTCCCTCTTGACTATTCTTTTTAATTAATTGTTGTATATCTTTCATATTATATTATTTTAAACTGTAATTCCAGTTGCATCTACCCATGTAGTACCATTACCAAATACTGGTTTATTCAAAGTGTCATTATAAACAACAACACCTGCTTTTGGTTCTATAATACTGTTTATAATTTCAGTTGTACCATGACATGGCTGACTTAATACTGTTTTGAAATCAGCTCCAGCAGGAGCAGAAGGTACATTTGATACTACTACTCCTGTAAAGAATGGAGTAGGTGTTGTGTATAATACAGGTTCAATAACCACTATTCCTGTAAAATATACATCAGTATAAGTCTTTAAATATATCTCCCAACTTCCATCTCCTGCCTGAATAGGTTTTGATACAAGCACACTCTTATCCCTATATTTAGATAAATCAATGTTTCCTACTCCAGTATCATCATATACCACAGTGGATGATTTACTCATTCTATTGTTATTATCATTGATATATCTCCCTCTAATAGATATTTCAGATATACAAGAAGCATCTATAGCATTATATCCAGAAAATACCTTAATATTTATAAGGGCATCAGCTTTAGGGAAGGTTATTTTTGTTATAGGGTTCTCTGTATTAGAACTAATAGAAAATACTCTTCTTGGGTTTGAACCTTGTGCACTAATAAAAGAACAACCTGAATAGAAAATTCCGGGGTTATTCATATCTAGCATACTACCATTTATTAAACACCCACTAACTAAAGTTTTATAATAACGACTACCAGTTTTAGGTACATCAAGAGTATTAATATAAGAAGATGTAATAGTTAAGTTCCTCATACTTGAGGTTAACCTTACTCTTGTAGCAAAATAACAATTACTTATTGTTGCACTGAATGTTGTATTTATAGTACTACCAAATGTTAAAGCTGTGATAAGTAAATCACCACTAACACCTTGGTTATTACCATTAAAATAGCAACCTTCAATGTTTATGTTCCTTACCATAGCATTAGCTATATTAGGCTCAATATCAATACCAGCTCCAGGACTTGTAAACTTAATAGCTCCTGTATTTATTATTCTGGAGTTTCTAATAGTAAGATTTTCAACAGAAATTATAGAAATACCCTGTCTTCTATTAGAATCTATAGTAACATTGTCTATTAGAATATTTGAAGAATAGCTGGTTGTAGCTGCCTCAACCTGACCTATATATATTCCATCTCCCCAACAATTCTTTACTGATACATCTTTAATTGTGATGTTATTCCCATCATATATAGAGATACCCATACCCCATTCACCTGTTGTACCAATATGGGTAACAACATCTCCTACAATAGAGCCTCCTCCTTGTATAATAATGTTGTTTCTCTGTCTGATAGTAACTATGTTGTAGTTAGTTAAATCATTGGGGTTCAGTATAATATTACCATTTAAATTCACAGTAGTATTACTGTAAATAACAATAGAGTCTGTACTATTATTTGCTATTGTTATATAATAATCCCCCTGAGATATGTTAATAACCCCATTATAAGAATTACTGGAAAGATTAAATAAGTTCTGTAAGTTTTGTAGATTATTAGAGCCAGCAGTATATCTGAAATTAAACCATCCACTACTTATTTCTTTTACTTTCCAAGTTCCTTCAATAACTATCCCTTTAAAAATAGTAACATGTTCATCAGCTCTAATATCACTATTAGTCCCAACTATAGTTCCATTAGTAAATGACCCTCCTTGAAAATCAAGAGTACACCCTGCTGGAATAGTAAGAGTACCTCCACTTAAAGTAATATCTTTTGTAACTTTATATATTGTATTAGGTTTATTAAACCTATTCTGAATTGCAGATTGAATAGGAGGATAAGTTACACTTGAGGTTCCAGTAAGAGCAGTTCCAGTAGTACTATCTGTAGCAGTTACACTAAAGGAGGCAATATTGTTTATATCCATAGCTGCAATAGTAGTAACTACTCCTGTAGAACTATTAATAGCAAACTTATCTCCACCTGTAGCTAAACTATATACATAAGGAGCAGTTCCCCCAGATGCAACAGCAGTTGCCACTGTAGCTCCAGCAGCAAAAGATGCTGCTACACTTACCTTATTTATTATTATATTTAAAGCCATATTTTTATATTGTTTTATTGTTTTATTGCTTGCAAATATAAGTAAAAGTTCTCATATATGCAAGTAAAAGTAGTACTTGACTTATATGTCAAATACTACTTTATTTAATTAAACTATTGACACTGCTTTAATAGTAGTACCATCAGTATTTATAAATTGACCTCCATTCCAATAGATAACATTTTGCCAATCAGTTACATAAAAACTTATTCCAGCATCTGATACTGTAAGAGTAGTTTCTAAATTTTCTATTGAAGAAGATAGTATCCTTCTATTAAAAGCTTTATATCCATCAGCACTTCTCCAAGAAGAAGTTGCAGTATCCCAATAAGCAGGCATTTTGCTACCCACAACATATTTACAGGAGCCTGCCTCTCTTGGCAACATATCTGTAGGTAACTCTCCTATAGTTCTTACAACCTTAAACATTCTATCCTTAGGAAATACTACAGTAGGAGGAATTTCACTAAGGTTCATCCTTGTTACAGTAGGCTTAAGAAGTTCAGAGTAGGAACCTCCACTTATAGGAGTACCTTGAGTTGATTCACCTGCTTCAAAGGTCACTGGAAACATTTGAACTTTATAGTACACAAGGGTAGAATCTATAGCACTATCAGCACTCCCATCTAAAGTATTTCCTTTAGTCAAATATATATCATATTGCTTATCTACAGAGTTAAATACTATATTAGATAGTACAGGTAAATGGGCATATATAGCTGAGGAAGGTGTAGAGCTTTTTGAATAAAATACTTCAAAATCTGAAACACACGTATTATCAGAATTTCCTAAATGCAAAACAGCTTTTAACTGTGACCTCCTTGAAGAAGATTTTGTAAATATTGATAATCTTATTGTAGCCTGTTCATCTCCTTTTTTGGGGATAGAAATCTTCCATACTCTTGTACTGCCAAGATTTGGCATAAATACTATACCCCCTTCCTCATTTTGAGGAGAAGTACAATTTATTAACTCATTATCATTTAAAAAAGCACTGTTTACAACAGCTTGATTTAGTTCTCCAAATTGACAATTTTCATATCTCAAATGAGCACTTGCTGTAAAATAATCTACTGAATTACCCACATTAGTAAGATAAGGGATTGTACAATTTGTGAATTTCAACCAATAAGTTTGATTTATCCTTAAAGGGGCTGTAAATACACAATCACTTATTGAAACTGCATAATCAGTAGCTGTTTCTAAAGTAGCACTTGCAGAACTTACATCAAATTCATTATTAATGAATTTACAATTAGACATTACAACATTCTTGCAAACTACCTCTGGATTAATTTTAAGATAATCACTTTCAAAATCTATAGCAGCTTTAGGAGCAGTTCCTTTTATTTCCTCTATACCATTTCCTTCAAATTCACAATTTATAATAGACCAATTATATGCAGTGCCAGATATGCCATTTCTTCTTGCATATTTAATTTTAACATTGTCTATAGTTACATTTTTGTTATAACTACCAACTTCTGTTGCAGAGTATATTTTAGTACTAAAACTTAAACAATCCCCAAAGGCATCAGATAATGTAATATCTCTAATTATTATATTTTTACACTCCTCAAACCTAAATATGAGACCAAATTCACCATAATATAATTCTCCAGCAAACAGGTCTGTATATAAGTGGTCATGTGCATCTCCATAGACAGCTCCTGTTCCTTCAATAACTATATTATCTTTCCCTGAAACCCAAAATACAGTATAAGCCCCTTGGTTGGTTGGAAGCATTCTTAGCTCATTATTAATAATAAGTCTTGTATTAGACTTGAGATAAAATATCCTTAGAAAGGAATAAGCTTCTGTATATAATAAATGATAATTAGGTCTGACATCATCTCCTAAATTAGCTCTACCCTTGTAAGGTAACTCAAAATAATAGGTTCTATCAGCTTCAAAATGAATAGTATTATTTATATTATCATCAGATAAAGATAATATATTAGTAATTAGTTGATTATTAACTTTATTAGGGGTAGCATCAAATGCAAACCATGAGTCATATATCTCTGGAATATTCCATGTTCCAGTAATGATTATATTTTCTCCAAATATTACCTTACTATTATCTACTGATAATACATTAGCTCCTGCACCATTAAGAGTACCATTTGATATAGTACCACCTTCAAAAAGCAATATACTGTTGTCAGGAACAGTAATAGTCTGAAAGTTTAAACTGTAATCATACTGTACAATATAGATAGTATTTTCTTTAACCAGCATTTGCTGAGTAAGCAAATTAGTATTATAGAATATACCTGTATTTGGATTCTGAACCCTTTGTATATTTTTTCTAAGATACACTCTACCTAAACCTGAATAGTCAGTAGTATTATAGTTCTTATCTGCAAATGTTAAGGAAGTTTGATTCAAGTTATCTACAGTAGCTGTTATATCTTCACTATCTATAATAGATATACCTTGTATTCTCTCAATTAAATCAACCCATAAAGTTGCATTATTCCATTGATTCACTCTTTCTCCTTGAAACTGAAATAGTTTCCATTCTCCATCTTCATCAAGAAAGGTAATAACTTGACCAATCTTTCTACTCTTATAAGGTATTAGTTGAATAGCTTGAGTAAGGCTAATTCTTGATTCACCATACTTATCTGTAACATTAAGAAAGTCTGATACTCCTAATAGAAAGATTTGTTCTATCAAATCCTTCAAGAGTACATTAACATTCTTACCATCTTGTACAAATGCTACTGTCTCATTACCTTTAAGAGGTAGAGAAGCTCCAGCAAACTCAGTATCTTTAACACTATTTGCTAATAGCCACTTCTCTATTTTTCTATAATCTTCTTGTGTAAAAAACATAGTATATTAGTTTGCATCTTCAACCATTATATCTGCCACCTTTAATGCAGACAGAATTGCATTCACCTTAGTAACTACTGTTGCTAACTCAGCTCCAGTAGCTAAATTATCCACATTAGTAGCCTTCTTTACACCGCCTATTGTACTTATAGTTGCAGCAGGAAGAGTGTAAGCTGGAGGTATAGTAGGTTTATCTGATAAGTCATTATAACTTCCACTTGTAGCTACTGTAGCAAAGTTTGGTTTATTAGTTATACCATCCCAATCTACTGAGCCTTCAATAGCTGCTTGAATGTCAGCCCAACCACTAGGTCCAAAGTACTTTAATGAGCCTTTGAATAACCACATATCATTCTTTGATGCTGGGGCAAATTCTGACTCAATTATACTATTAATTCTTTTCATATTACTTAGTATTATTTGGTTTCTTATTTATTTGTTTCTCTCTTCCAAATATAACCACCTGCTGTCTTTTGCCTACCATTACAGCAAGCAGTTATATGTGTTACTTTTATATTCAATTCTCTTTCTACGTCTGAAATACAATCCCAATATCTTACAAAGATATCTTCTTTAGTATATTGCTTAACCATTTTACTGGCAGGATGGTTTTTCCCAAACTTCCCAAAAGTAGGATTAGTTTCATGTCTACCAAACATTGGGTTATTTATTCCTGAAAGAATACCTTTTCTACTTTCAGACATCTTTCTTTTAGATTCAGTAGAATGATGCCATCCAGTATGAGTATGCCCAGCTCCTAAAGCTCCATCACCTCCATCAGTTATGTTATAAGATAAGTTATGTATTTTATACCATCTAATTAAGTACCTTTCAGTATATTTAGCTTCTAGTTCTGATACATTATCTAGTATTATTGTATGAGTAAAGTTGTCCCAACCATATTTAATAATAGCTCTCTTAAATAATATCTGTTCATCAGTTCTTGTATATCCTTTACCATTATTCCACCTATATTTAGGTTTTAATTTAGTAATACCTACATATACTTTTCCTGATGGAGAAGTATGTTTATATACACAATAATTATTCATTTGATTTCTTTCTAGATTGCCTCAAACTAATTTTATCCTTTAGCTGATTATCCTCTCTATGCTTTTGCTTTTCAAAAGCAAGTTTAGCTTTATCTAAAGCTAGTTTAGCATCAAACTCTTCCATCTTTTGCAATAAATTAGCTTTAGCTTCCTCACTGAACTCAACATCTTCACTAGTCTCCTCATTAGCATATTTACCCATTTGAGCTATTAGAATTGCAGTTTCATTATCTCTAACATTCATAGTATCTTTCAATTGCATTTCAGCTTGTTTCTGTTGCATCTGAGCTTGAGCTATGTTCTGTTGAGCCTGTAACTGTTCTTGTTGAGCTTGTTGTTGTCTTTCTCTAATTTGCTGTTCATCTCTCTCTATCAATCTCTGCTTTTCAGCTAAGCTACTTGAAGTGTAGAGCTTAGTGATAGTGGAGAAGGATAAAGTCTGTGTCTGTAAGGCAGCTTGAGCTAAAGTATCAAGCTTAGCATTTAACTCTTGAGTTCCATTACTATTATCTACTACCAAGCCATAGTCTGCTTCTGCAAACTCATCACCATCAATCTCCATTATTCTAGTTGATGTATCTGATAGTATGTATTGGAACTTGGTTGACCTACCTTTAAGAGCTATCTTAGCTGTTTCAAGGAGACACTCAAGAGTTCTCTTCTTGACATCATCATGTTGAATGAATAACCATTCAGTAATATGTGATGACTGTAGATTACCTCTTTCAACTCCACCTACTGTTTCTCTATTGCTAATCTGACCTTCTCTTTGCTTAGTAATACCTGCAACTTCTGCCATTTCCATCTTGATAAACTCAAGAAGATTGACTAATTGCTGAATGTAATTACCTTGGTCTAAGTTAATACCACCTGTTGAAGCATTATTCATAGCTCCTGCTAGTTTACCAGCAGCAGCACCATAGTTACCTTCTTTAAAAGAGTCTTCTACAAGTATGTGGTTTACTTTAGCATAATACATCCATTTATCTACTTCCCAACCTTTAGGAACCTTAGCTAAATCCATCCTCACTAAAGCACCCCAGTTATTAGCTATAGCCTTGTTCAATCTATCATGAATTGCATCATACAGATAGTTATAAGGTTTCATCATATCTACTAAACTGAAAGGTCTTCCTTGATTTAAGTTATAGATTGAACCTACGATACCAAAGTGGCATCTTGATGGATTAGAGAGTCTGTTATATTGAACTAATCTTGGTCTCATATTAACAAATATCTCATTACCAATCATAGTTCCCTCCCATGCTTCATTAATCCACATTGAGTATTCTTCTTCACCTCTAGCCTTGTTAATCACATAATCTTCTGGATAGAAGTTAAACTCTTCTTCACCTGTTTGTGGATTATATGACTTAACTTTCTTAATCTTTCTCTTACTCTTCCAATATACTCTAAGCACTCTTAAGTTACCAGCCAAGTCATAAGGAAGTAAGGAAGTACCTACACTTTCAGGGAATAAGTTAGCAGGGTCAAAGTAGAAACCATCTGATGCAGTGACTTCATCACCAATCATATTAGCATTAACAAAGCCATATCTCTCATCAATATTATCCATGCTATCTACTGTATTCTGACCTATATGGTCTGGTAGAGTTTCAATATACTTAATGTCCTTAGCTGTAAGGACATCATAATAAGTATCAATAACTCTCCCTGGACTCCAGTAATCTTCAAGAATAATAATATCAGCATCTTCTATTCTATTGCTATAACCAGATTTGAAGATTCTTACTTTAAGAGGGTTTAATCTCTCAAGTACAGGCTCACCTCCTACTATATCACATTGATATATCTCTTCACCTACTGCCATAGCATCCATAAACCCTTCATTAAACATAAGAGGAATATCATATTCCTTGATATAATGATTAAGAAGTGCATTAGCTCTTATCTCCTTAAGGTCTTGCCATTCATAGGTATAGTAGTCATTAATCTTCTCAAGCTTTTCATTGAATTCATCTTCACTTTGTGAAGTATCACTTATCTCTTCTTGAAGTCTCTGTAATAACTCATTCTTCTTATTGTTCTCTATTTCTGAGATAGCTAAAGGATTAGTTACAACTACTCTAAAGTCAAACACTCTCTTACTTTCTTCACCTCTAAGAAGGTTTAGTTTACTATTCATTATAGGATAGTGCTGTATTCTATCTGGTATAAATCCTGCCTTTAAGTCATCAGGATTAAGCACCAATTGCATATCCTCCATGTTAATTCTACCTCTTAACAGATTATAGTTAATCTGTTTGTGAATAACAGACTTTCTGACAAGACTATAGTTAAAGAATGTCTTATTGTTACCCCATAGTACACAATCCTTTCTCCATTTCTTAGTCTTTTGACTGAATGGGAGCATCTGTCTAGGGAAGTTAGCAAATTCTATATTCATACTCTTCTAGTCTTATTATTAAACACTTGCAAAAGTAAGTAAAATAATCCACCTATGCAATAGTATAAGCGGATTATTTAGACTTACTCACATTCTTTACTAAATTTACTGTCCCCTTACAGCCCATTGAGAGCCTTTGTATATCCTATTATCATAGTTGTCTGAAAAGAACTTATCATTACCAAGATAGGTCTTATCATTAGCCTCAACTCTCTCTTGGCTAAAGTCTCCTTGATATTGTATAACCATGAATTCTCTGTATAACATTAGGGCAGTCATAGCTGAAACTCTATCATAGTTACCTAAAGATTCCCATTGAATAGACTCTTGAATAAGTGCTCTACTCTTCATGGTATATAGTCTTGGAACCATCATTTCAGTCTGTTCACCATCTACTATTTGTATAGTAGGAATAGGTGTAAGTAACCAGTTTCTATATAACAACCTACCATAACTATTGATAAACTTATTAGCTGTGTAACCCTTACTGTTATTACCAACTCCAGGCACCTTTGTTATCTCTTTATCCTTCAAGTACTCCAATCTGTCACTAAGTAAATACAAAGAGTTCATTCTATTGAAGTATGCAAACAAACCTTTCTTGTTGTTTTCATAGTTATCTCTTGCATTATAGAACATTAGAAGTAACCTCAATTGCTCATAATAATCATCAGCAAATGTAGGTCTACCAGTGTATTCAGCTACTATTTCATCAGTCCATAGGTCTAATATGAAAGTAGATTGAAGTGATAGAGATTCTTTAGCATCATCATCATCTACAGGGTCAGTACCTGCAATATACCTATTATAAGGAACATTGCCACTACTGTCTTTCTTAGGTAGCTGGAATATCTCTATACCTCCTTCAAGCTTATTATCCTTATGTGGGAATTCTCTAATAACATTCACATCTGATGGTACAAAGTCTGGCTTACCATTCTTAATTACCATTCTACCTGTATAAACATCATCATAGATATTAGGATTAGCATCAAGCTCATTCTTCCTGTCACTTAACTGTGCAGCAGGGAATAGAGAAGATTCCTTTCTCATAATAGCTTCTTGAATAGTCAAAGGTCTCTCAGCTACTACCTGAGTTAGTCTGGCAGGGTCAGTAGAGTTATACTTAACTGTGTATCTCTTCATAAGAATATCAAGTATAGTAGCTACTACATCTGATACTCCATTTTCATTATAGAAACCACCTCTATTTAAGTAAGCTCCAAAGAAGAATACAGTCTCACCTTTGCCATTAGCATTCTTGTCATAGATATTAGGCAGTGCATAGATGTTGTAACCTCTTGGATTATAAAGCATCTGTAGAATACCATAGAAGTTAGAACCTTCTGAACCTCCAGTACCAATACCTATTTGCTGACCCCATGTCTCTTTACCTTCTCTAACAGAAGGTTCATTAGTAGTCCAAGCCACTTGAAACTTAGGGAACTTACCTATCTCTTCATATATAATTCTAGCTGCTCTACTACCTCTAGCCTTCTCTGGGTTATCATTAGTTGTTACTCCGAATACACTATTTCTAGTTCCTTTCTTAAGCCCAGTTTCAGCATCAAGATAACCCATTTCCCAAGTCATCTTATCAAGTGAAGAGTATAGTCTTCTAGCTGGCCACTGCATTAACTCTGCATTCAAGTCAGCACATGCTTCAAACTTCTTTAGAGTACCATCCTTATCACTAAGAGTACCTTTCTCAGCAGCCAATATGAAAGCATTTACCTTCTTATTATAGTTTTCATTCTCACCAACTATGAAATCTTTACCTAACATAGAAGCACAAGAGAATGACTTTGAAGCACCTCTAGTAGCTATCTGAATAGCATCTTTGCCGCCATCCCAATCATATAATCCACCATATCTTGCTTGATGTACATAATGGAACCACAGATATGCACCCTCCCATGCTTTAGGAGTAGATGTTACTCTGTTTACAGCTTTCTTCTGACCTTCAATCTTCTCAGTAAGTTCAATAGGCATGTAATTCAAATAGAAATACATATCACCTGTAATCCATTCACCATCAGAAGGTCTAACCATACCATACCAACACCTTTGAGTTTCTCTTCTCAACCACTTCATATAGTCTGAATTAGGATTACCATTAGGTCTAAGGTCAGTATATTTACCAGTCTTTTTCTTATGTAAAGCTGTCTCTCTAAAGTAGTCCATATCCTCAAGGATATGGGGGTTAAGTAAATCTACAATTATTTTACCATCAGCATCCTTAGGCATATCTTTAGCTCTTTTCCTCTTAGGAGATATTAGTCTTTTAATAAACTCCACATTATTCACATAATCAAAGAATTGCTCTTGAACTTCTTTAGGGTATCTTTCAAGTAACTCATCAGTGATTGGTGTTTGGAATTCATTAGTTTCCAATAGTATCTTCATTGTATTCTCCCTTTACTATTTTATCAAATATGTCAGTGTTTACTATCCCAAACAGTGTTTTAACTACTTGTCTTTCAAGGTCTAAAAGTACTTCTTCTTCTTGAGAAGATACTAATCTACCTTGATAACTATGAGTAGTTAATATATAGTTTGCTGGTCCATTGACTACAAATATCTCTACTATTGCAACCTTATAAGCTTTAAAATGCTCAGAAGGTTCTATGTGTCTTTTCAGTACTAGAAAGGATTTAGCTTCTAGGAGCTTAGATTTTCTAATATCCTCTATATACTGATTTAGTGATTCTACTACATCTTCTATTCTCATACCTTATATCTCCATTTATATCCTGCTGCTGTTTTATATCTACCTTTTAGGCAATTTGATATTGAGCCTGTACCACAACCTAGACTGTTAGCTGCATCAGATACACTATTAAACTCAGCTAATATCTGTCCATTTTTAGTTAATTGAATCACTGGCCTTCTAGCAGAAGAATGTCTCTTATTTACTTTATCTAATTTATCTAATATATTATCACCTTCTTTAAGAAATACATATCCTTTTGCTTGAGTTATATTATACTTATTACTTAAAGCCATAGTTATATTAGTTTCGGGTATACCTAATTCTATACTTGCTTTATGAATTGAAATATATGCTCCTACATAATTTCCACCTGTGTCATATACTATTATAGGTATTCTTTTAGAAATACCTAATTCTTCATACCCATCAGATATATTATAACTGACTCCTAGGCTTTTATACTTCTTAATCAGGGTACTTTCTATCTCTAGAGCTTCTCTATTTGACAAACCTTCATATAATATGTTATGCTCAAAATTATCCCACCCATATTTCTTAATAGCCCTAAAGAATATAGTATTCTCTCTATAACCACCACCTCTCTGCCATCTAACCTCAGGTATTTGAGAGGTAATTCCTATGTATCTCTTATTATTAAAAAGATTAACATGCTCATATACTATAAATTTTAATTCCATAATTGCTTAATTTACAGTTAGTTACTAAAGCCCATCCTCCAATATAGTCTTTTCTTTCTGACCTCTCATCTTGTTACTTTCTACTATCTCTTGAGCTACTATTCTTTCAGCTTTCATTAAGTCCTCAGCTAATGAGGGAACTAACTTAATAGAGGAAGTTACAGTGTTAAGGGGGTATTTAGGCTTATTCTTATCATCCTCAGCAGTAAGGTCTATATCTCTTAAATATTTCCTTAACTTATCAACTGCTACTCTAGTGTCTTCTAATAGAAGAGATGATGTAGTAATTACTGAGTCTCCATAAGACTTCATCGCTTCTTGTACTATCTTATCAGGTTTCCAATTCTTAGGTAAACCTTCCTCAAGTACTATCTTCTCTGACCTATCAGCTAAGTCAGTCAAGTAAGAATAAGTACTTCTAGGGTCAACCATAAAGTAGATATAGCCTAACTCAGCTAGTGCTCTTTCCTTGCTTTGGGTCTTATCTCTATTCCATAAAGTTCTAATACTCTTTATAACAAGAGCTTCTGGCTCTATAGTAAGAGTATAGCCTTCAAATTTCATTAATCTCATAGGTATATAAATTAAAAAAGCCCAGCCTATTCATTAGGCTAGGCTTGTTATTAGTTTAATTCAAGTCTGGGTTTACCCTTAAGGTGTTCCTCAGTAACAATTGTAGGATTTGGGTCAAAGTCTTCAACTTCTTCATATTCCTCAACTACATAATCGACATCTCTGTCTTGTAACTTCAAGTAAGGCTTACCATCAAGTTCAATGACATCAAATTGATACCTCATCTCTGATGAGTATTCCTCCATACCAGTCTTTAATGAGTCTGGCTGATTAGGCTTCTTAACTTGTACAGGTTTCATAAATCTTGTAGGGTCAATATGTACTAAATCACCTACTTGAATACCATTCACATGTGGCCCTACAGCTACTACTGTCTGGAACTCATCAATTGATTTCTTAATCTTTCTTCCATCAATTAAGCTAGTTCCTTTGATATACATATCCTTTTCCTCAAACATGTTCATGGTTGTAATCAAACCAGTGAACTGAGGTCTAACTTTCTTTATTACTTTCATTTCTTATTCTATTTATGTACTTAAATCTTTCTTTAACTCCTTTCATCCTTTCATAAGTGCAAGTAAGTTTGCCTAGGGAAGGTATGTTAAAGTTACTTCTTAACTTGTTAAAGTCCTCTTCACTCAAGTCTTCTCTCAAAGGTAAGTCTGTAATAGACTGCCTTATAAATAACCAATAGGACTCATAAGCCTCCTTCACTACTTCCAAAGGAAGGTTCAGCTCCTCAGATACTCTCTTTAATATCTCTTGATAACTCATTGAATATCAAATAAAAGCATTAGTTTAAATGAACCATTTTCATCAGTGATATTAGGTATGAACCTTGGATTTATCCTATTATCTATGATGACTTTGTTCCTTCTCAGCTTTCCCATAATCACTTGAAAGTGAGCAAGAGTTATGTTACTCTCTTCTCTTACTTTCTTCTTTGTATCTTCTGACATTACTACTTTATCAAGTATATCAGAGTCTGATATTACCTTACTAAGTAGGTATCTTTCATAAGTAAAGGCAGTGATTACATCAATCTCTCTATCAGTTAACTTGTGAAAAGGCTTTAAGAATTCAAACCAGTATCTAAAGAACTTCTTTAGTGAAGTGGGTATCCTAATTACATTATTAGCTGCCACTTCCATAGTTATACTCCTTATTCTTCTGGTGTTTCTTGTTCTGGTTGAGTCATTAAGAACTCAATCTCTTGAGCACATTTACTCTTGAACTCAGTAGTAAGATACTTGTTATCTTCTGTGATTACTTTGAATAGATAATCTAATCTCTTGAATAGATTAGTCATATTCATTTCCTCAATAACACCTCTCAATTGCTTATTCTCTTCAAACAACTTTCTGTCTTGTTCAGACATTTGGTGCAACATACCAACTAACTGCTCTCTAGTTAACTCTTGAGGAGCATCTTGCTTGCAACCACCAGTAGTGCAAGTACCTTCAATCTTTAATTCTTTTTCCATTCTACTCTTATTTCTTAGTTACATAACTACCACCATATACAGTTCCATACTTCTTCTCCCATGTATGTATATCTGTTTTGGCTGTTTTAGTGCAGCCACACTTATCACAGTATGGTTGACCATTTACATCTCTTATTGCAAGAGATAAACAATGTGTGCAGTATTCTACAGGTTCATTGTTATAATCAGATTGCTTGTCCTGTAAGTCTTCCATAAATATTCTTCTTAGTCTCATTCATTACTCTACTGTGAGTACCTTTTCTAGTAGAGGTATTAGCTCTGTTATTAAAAGGTCTCTTAGGTACAAGAGTACCAAACTTAGTTACATCACCTCTTCTCATTGCTCTTGCAACTGACTTATACTTAGTTACAGCTTCAAAGATAATCAAATTCTTTAGAATTTCAGGTCCTGCAACTAACACTTCTCCCATTTCTCTTTCCATGTTTTCTAAGTTTACTTGTAATATACTAGAACATACTGACCTCTCTCACTAAGAAGAGACACTATATTCTCTCTTTTAATCTCTAATTCATTAGCTCTTTCTACAATAGCTCTAATGCTGTTCTCAGCAAATGCTGTCATATATGTAGCTTTAACTTCTTCTTTCTCTCCCATAGCTATATTGCTTTTAGTTTCTAATAGTGGCAGGCAGGGACTCGAACCCTATCTTGAGGTTATGAGCCTCAAATGCTAGCCTTTACACCAACCTGCATTATCCCTTAATCTATATACTGAAATGTTTCTCCTCTAGCAATGTTAGCCAAAGTAGATTTAGTAATACCATATTTATTACATATGTCTTTTCTACTCATAGTAGCTAAATCAGTTTTTATATTTCTCACTGTTTCTATAGTGAGATTAGTTCTTTTAGTTCTTCCCTCTACTACTAATTTTCTTTGAGATTCTCTTTTGCCCTCTCTATTCTGCCTAGCAGCACTTATATTGCAGGACAGATGTGAGAATGCTATATTCTCTAAATTAAAGAATAGCTCTTTTGGATTATCAGAATCCAGCCAAGGTATCTTATGTTCTATAGATAACTCATCTTCTTCATCTATTATTCTACCACATTGATAGCATACATTCTTATGAGATTCTCTTAATAAAGAGAATAGTATTGACTTTCTAAGTTTGGCACTAGCAGTTCCTAGTGGCATTCCTAATTGTTCATCTTTCTTTTTCCTACTTTCTTTCATAATATTGTCTTTCAACTTTATCTAAGTTTGTGCAGGTAAAGGGATTCCAACCCTTGGTCTTCTGCTTGGAAGGCAGACATGTAAAGCACTACACCACACCTGCTTATTGAGAAGATTTGGCAACTGGTACTTCTCTTGCTGGGATGACCTTAGCCAGCACCTTCCTTCACATCTCACTAGGGAAAAATGATAAAAACCTAGTTTCCATTGAGCCAAGGAATGTTACTCTGTCACTGAATGGAACACAGCTTTTAGTAACTTCTTGAGCTTCTTGTAGGAATTGAACCCACATGACCTCTTTACAAGAGAGGCATAATAACCTTTATATGAAAGAAGCATTAACTTAGTAGCTTAGGAGGGAGTTGAACCCTCACTTGTACAGGGTTTAAGTCTGTTGTGTCTACCAAGTTGTACCACTAAGCCATTAGTAAGGTCTAATATCACACAAGCTAAATAAATACTTGTATTGATTAACCTCTTGAATGAAAGTCTCACACTCAGACTTGATACCAACATAGATTGTTTCTTGGGGAATCTTATCATAGAAAGCTAGTGTATTACTCCTAACTTCTTCAATGAAGTCCATTGCATTTAGTGCATCACTAGGAACTCCTTTAATAACATTAGGCTGCATCTTACCTAAAATTCCCATATAACCTTCTGCTAGAATATCTTGAAAGTCTTCGACTTTCTCTAGAAAGTCATCTAAGTAAACATGAATATTCTTCTTAGGTGCTGCCCAGTGAAGATTCTTACACTTTGTCTTGTAACCTTCTAGTTTATTTATGAAGTTAATAAAGAATTCTGCACCATTAAATGATGTTTCATTTACCTCATTATCCTCAATTGGAGTTAGTAAACCATATTCCATATATCTCTTTGTTTTGATGTTACAAAGGTATGTATTTTAATTGAACTATACAAGTAAATCACATACTTTTTATTGTTAAATAATGTTGTAGTAGGAAGCAAGGGAGTCGAACCCTTAGAAGTATTTCTACTTATGGAGCCTAAATCCATTGTGTCTCAACCAGTTGCACCAGCTTCCCTTGTATTACTATAGTTATGAGCTTGCATGTGACAGTTAGCACATAATATTTGAATGTTAGATAAATCATTATTATAATGATTAAAATCTATATGATGTAGCTCTAATGGTATTGGTCTCCCCATCCATTCTGATAATCCACAACACTCACATTTATTCTCTTTTATTCCATCTTCTATGAGTCTTCTTCTCTTTCTTGAGTTAGATATATTAATGTTAGCTAGTAGTTCTAATGCACTCTTTTTACCAACTATTGTCTTATGTCCACTAGCTCCTTGATTGCCTGAGTAGCTTATATCTAACTTTTTGTAATATCTATTGAGAGTCTGCACTTTACACCCAAGTCTTCTAGCTATCTCAGCATTAGATTCTTGATTGTTTATCCATTCAAGTATATCTTCTTTTCTATCTAATATATCTAATCTCTTCCTCATATTTAATATTTTAAGTGGGAACTTCTGAAATCGAATCAGAGCCTTGGGTTTTTCAGACCCACGTGCAATAACCACCTACACCAAGTACCCATTAAGTGGGAGTAAAGAGAATCGAACTCATATAGCCTGAGGCAGTAGATTTACAGTCTACACTAATTCACCACATTAAAGTACTCCCATTTGTTCCCCCATCTGGAATTGAACCAGACCTCCTAATTTAAAAGATTAGTGCCCACAACCTGTCTGCTATAGGGGAGTTTTATAGTTAGCTTCCATGACATTATCATCTATATCTTGACTGGTTATCTTAATGGTTGTCCTCTGGTGGAGCAGTTGTGTAAGCCTTCTGTCCCAAATCAAGTATCCTATAAACTATGTACCTCCACTAAGAATCGAACTTAGAATCTTCTCCTTAAGAGGGAGCAGCTTTAACCATTCAGCTATAGAGGCATTAGTACTCACTAAAAGACTTGAACTTTTGACCTTGAATGTATAAGATTCCTGCTCTAACCTACTGAGCTAAGTGAGTATAAGGGTGTAGCAGAGACTTGAACTCTATCCTCTGGAGCCACAATCCAGTGCTTTGACCAATTAAGCTAACTACACAGTTCTGATAATAGGACTCAAACCTATAGCATACACCTTATGAGAGTGCCCTTCTACCTATTGAAGTATATCAGAATATTAAGTTGGTACACACAGAATTGAACTGTGATTGCATCCTTATCAGAGATGTTTCCTAACCTTTAGAAGATGTACCAATTTAAGCTGAGTCAGCAGGATTTGAACCCACAACAACTGGTTTTGGAGACCAGTGTTCTACCAATTGAACTATGACCCAGTATAAGTCTTTCTACTTGCATCAGTAGGATTAACTACTGATAAATTTATCTCTGTTCTATCTACATGTTCTACCTCTTTATCTTCAAATTCAAGAGTAAACAATCCCTTTTTAGCATCAAACTTCTCCTTTGCATCTTTAAGATTCTTCTCTACTTGCCTTGCATATGACCTAGCTTTATCTAAATCGTCTTCTAGTTGTAGTATTCCATAGTATTCTTCTATGATAGAATCTTTAGCTTCATCATTCATTAACCAAGGATAGTGAAATATTACATCCTTAACTCTATTCTTATCTTCTACTGATACTTTCATGTTTAATTCTTTTTAATTTGCGGGGGTAGAAGGACTTGAACCTCCAACCTTGTGGTTAACAGCCACCTGCTCTGACCAATTAAAGCTATACCCTCATTATGTTGCTCCTATAGGATTTGAACCTATGACCTTTGGTATGTAACACCACTATTCTTGACCACTGAACTAAGGAGCAGTGCAGGGTACTTAAGGTGTACCCTAGACCTGTGAACTAAAAACTCTAACATTATGAAAACATGAAAACAAGTGGATACATGTGGGACTTGAACCCCAACTTCACAGTGCAAATGTGATGTGTTAGCCAATTACACTACATGACCCATTTGTAGAGTAGAGAAGACTCGAACTTCCAATTTCTGCATCCCAAATGCAGGGGGTTGACCAATTACCCAACTACTCTATATTGCGGAGGATATAGGATTTGAACCTATACATCCTTTCAGACTACTCACTGTTTAGCAAACAGTTCCCTTACCATTAGGGTTAATCCTCCAACTTTAAGTAAAGACCACAATGACAAGTATCATGTTCTCTATAATCAGAACAAGGACATTTCTTATCTTCACCTGTATTATGACAGGGGCACTCACCATTATTAATCTCACATCTCTTTAAGATAGCATTTACCACCTTATCATTAGGGTTGAGACACCAACCTTCTTTTCTAAATATCTGTACCATTACTTAACTTACTAATCTTTCTATCTAAATACTTACTGTACAGCAGGAATGCAACACCTATTAAATATACTCCAAATGGTACTGAGAGATACATTGGAATTAGTATTGGGTACTTGAATATTAGTGATATTCCTTGCAGCTGAGCATTAACTAATACTCCTAGTAATGCTATTAAGGCATATATGGTAAAGCTGCCATACTTATCATCACATTTATCTCTAACATACCTCAAACTTTTTAATCTCTTTTCCTCTGGAGTTAGCTCCTTTATTTCACAAGTAGAAGGTTTTAGTATTACTGTTCTATTAGGGTCCAGTATTCTACTACCATACATTACATACTTTAAACTATTCATGTTTTTCCTTTTTGAGGAAGAGGTGGGACTCCAACCCACACACCACTTTTATATGGTTACTAGTAGTTTTCAAGACTACTGCCTTAGCATTAGGCTTACTCTTCCAGTTAGTTGCAAGTAGTGGATTTGCACCACTGATGTCTCCCCTATACTGGGAGTGAGGTTACTACTTCTCTAACTTGCTAAACCTTGATTGACATTGATTACATTCTCTTATTGCACTCAAGAATCTTTCAGAACCAAGGGTGTTAAGCATTGCAAGATACTTAACAGTAACTCCTTGCATAGTTACCTTTGCAGTCTATGAGGGAATTGAACCCTCCATCTCCACATTGACAGTGTGGCATGTTGAACCTCTACACCAATAGACTATTATGTATTGGGTATGGGATTTGAACCCATATTGACCACCTTGAAAGGGTGGTGACTTAACCAATTTGTCCAACCCAACATTTAAAAAATAACCACTCCTATCTTCACAGACCAGAGTGGTCTAAAAACATGAAATCCAATTTATCCCATTGTAGTTCATTTACATTATGAAATAGAAAATCCAAGTACTCCTTGAGAGGCTCGAACTCCCAACACTTGCCTTAGAAGAGCAATGTTCTATCCATTGAACTAAAGGAGCATTATTTAGTTAAATAGTTACCCCAGCAGGAATTGAACCTACATTATATGAGCCAAAATCATATGTAATAACCCTTTATACTATGGGGCAGTATCTCTTATCAAATGACTCTGCAAAGGTAAGTAAAATTATTGATATATGCAAATAAAATGCAATATATTTTAGTTAACAAATGTCAAGCCACTGATAATCAAGTTAGTCTGTAGCACTAGAAGAGTATTAACAAGTGGCTTGTCCACTTAAATACATGACATCATACCTTAAGTCCTGCTAACTTATTAGCCCAAGCTTCTGTATAGAAGTGATAATAGTTAGCATCTTTACACTTATTCTTATGTAATGCAGCATGTATTATTGATGGAATACCTACTACAATAGGGTATAATGGACCTAGTATTTTACTCTGCTTAACATGACCTGTTTCATGCTGAATTGTCTTTGATAAATCACTGTATCTTTGATATACAAATATGTATTTACCAAGAGTAACTCCACCATTACTTCTTTTTAGGTATATACTATACCCAGAGTCTGCATTTATATTTGATATTATATCATTCTTAATAGCATTCTTATAGATTATACCATATAGATTCTGTGGTAGTTGCCATATCCAATCTTCTATAAACTTCCAAACTTTCTTCATAGTTATATAGTTTAGTGTCTAATATTTCATTGCTTTGCAAAGGTAAGTATAATAAATAACATGTGCAAGTAATTATAAAAGTTTAACTAAGTGAGTTAAGGTAGGGGGAGTGTTAGACCTAACTTCTAATTTTTTTTTTTAGAATATTTATCTATGTGAGTATCAATTACTCATTACACCCCCATAGACTTTGAATTTGGGGTTCCTCCCCCTCCTAGTTTAGCATAGAATGCTTATTACTTATCCATAGTATTTGAACTTAAAAACATTATAATCATGAAGAAGAATCTTATCATTGCAGTCTTAGCACTGTTCTTAGTACTATCATTAACCTTAGTACAATTCCTAACTAACAGGTATGATGCAGCTATTAACTACATTAATGACCTTGAATCATGCTACCCTGATTATGTGGATACTGTATCAGGAGGTGATGCTTATAGTGAGTGGTATAACTATTAACATTAAATATTATGAATACAGAATTAGTTAATAAGATTACAAGCATGTTGCAGGCTATTCCTGCACATGCTAAATGGGACATTGAGATTATAGGTATTCAACCTGTACTTGAGGGTTTATATATTGTCTATCGCAACAGAGAGAATCCTATTCAGAGGGTTGCCAGACTGATAAAGTACTGTGAACTATAACTCATTACTCTTCCTTTATATTTGAATTAACTAACATTTTGAACCTTTTGGTGCTTAGGTCAACCATACTTATATTATGAATATCTTTGCAAGTTTACAAGTTTATGCAGGTAAGTGGAGTGTTAAATCTACAAGAGCATTTGATGCTGAGGAAATCAATGCTGTTAAGTCAGCAGTTGTTGTGCCATCACAGTATGGTAACTCAGTGATGTTTACTATGGTTGCTGGTGGTCAGACCTACATACCATTGTCTAATGATGCCACTGTTGCTGTTGGTGAGTCTATAGACTTAGCTAAGGCACAGTTAGTTACTTTGTCTAAGGATGGTGAATCAGACATTGTTAGAGTGAGTATTTAGTAGAATGAGTGAGGGTTAATCCCTCACTTTTCTTTTTATCTAGTAGGTAGAAACAATAAAACCAAGGCTATTTCTAACCTTGGTTCTACTAGTTGATGATACGTTCTCTAATATCATTTATCTTATATCTCTATATAATTCAAGAAGATAATTATCCCTAGCAGTTGGCTGGGAATCAATACATACTTTCTAGTTACGCGGTTATATTATTATCCCTAAAGTTCTATTTACCTCTACCTTTTCACAGCTCTCTTGGTTAGAACAATAACTATTATATATGTATCATTTGTAGTTGTATTGGGGACACTTGGCTACTATTTGTAGTTAATACCCAACTTCTGACCCACTAATACTTCTAGCCTCATGGGTGATATAATGCGAGAACTAGCATTATCAACTGGGTACAAAGATAAGTAAAATAATTGAGATATCCAAATTTCATTAACAATAAATAACAATTAAAGCTCATTACTCCTCCTTGGTACTTGGTTCTTAACACTAGTTAAGAGTTAGAGTGAAAGAGTTAGCAGCAATGTGCTATAATTAGCCTATTACTAATACTCTTCTAGTGTTAGTATAATACTGAATCTTAAGAGCATGGCTCATTACTCCTCCTTAGCTCCTGACACTCAACACGAGTTGGTGTTATAACATATCATTAACATTTAACAATTTACATTATGAACATTTTTAGTAAGTTACAAGTGTATGCTGGAAAGTGGAACTTGAAAGCATCAAGAAGTTTTGAAGCAGAAGAAATTGCAGCAGTTAATAAGGCTGAGGTAGTTGCTTCACAGTATGGTAATAGTGTGTGCTTCTTCATGAAAGCAGGAGGGCAGACTTATATTCCATTGAGTAATGATTCTGCATTAGCAGTAGGTGATTCAGTAGACTTAAGTAAAGCTCAGTTACTTACTCTTGAGAAGGATGGAGAGAGTGATATTGTAAGAGTGAAAGCTTAATACAAGTGTGAGTGTAGAGTGGTAGGTTACTAAGAAAATCCCTACCACCCTTACACTTCTTTTTACTACTTGTCATAAGCAAAGATTAGCAAATACATAACTATATTTACTGTATGAACTTACTAGAACCATCATTAACAAGTGACATAGTATGGACAATAATAGCTGTATTTGCTATAACAATTGGCTGTATTATATCATCAAAAGAGAGCAAAAGAGACTAAAATAAGCAATAAAACCTCTCCTTATTGCATTAAATAACACATATTGGAGATACAAATCAGCATCAATTGAACCAATGCACAATCATGCCTGGTTTATTAGTGAAGAACAGTAGCTAATGACATTGCATAGGGGGCTAAACCTATGACAAGATAGTGAATATATATATAACAGAAAGCTAGACTAATATAATAACTATAAGCTCCACAAGCGAAGGTGCATAGCTGTGACATACATTAGTGTATTAAGCCAGCAAAGTATGCAGTTTGAAAGTATTATCTAACCCGCATGAAATCTAGAGAGCCTTAGGGTATGGTCCAAGGACTGTGTGCAGACTATATCTACATAGTAGTGATGTCTTATATCTTAGTGATGGTAAATTACGTACTGTTGTATCCAAATGAAAGTAAAGGGAAGTAAAGGGATAAAGTCCAGATAGTGTTACAGTGCTGGTAAAAAGTAAATAAAAGCAAGTAAAACTGTTTAGTTATTAAGTAGTTTCCTAGGTTAGTTCAAGGAATTAAATGTGAGGATACCTTACAGCTACATTAGTTTAGAAGAAGTATAAGCATATTAGCTTAGTGGTAGAGCGTTAGAACATCTTTTTATGTAATTCTAAAGACATCAGTTCAAATCTGATATATATGCTTCAAATATAACAATTAACAAATAACAATCAAAATGGAAAGTAGAAACAGGTACACTAAGGAAGAAAATTTAATAATCCTTAGTAAAGTAAGTGCTAATCCTAGCAATTTATCTCAAGCTTTTAGAGAGTGTGCTCAAGAGTTAAATAGAAGTGTAGGGAGTGTATCTACACATTACTATCAAGTATTAGCTAAAGCAAATTGTAATACTAAAGATAAAGCACTATTTAGCTTGTTTGGTAGTAAAAATCAGAATACCAATAGAAAGGTAACTAGGCTAGGAAGTAGAGCTACTAAACAATCTCCTATAGAAATAAGACAATCTAAGTGGAGAAGAATCCTTAATATAATATTTGAATAACATGAGAAAGAGAATTAATAGAGCATGTATTGCTTCATCAAGCAATTATGCTCAATCAAAGAAAGCTCATAGAGCTATGCTTGAAGAGAATCATGTAAACAATAGTGCATTATTCATTATGATTAGCACTACTTCCACACCTAAAACTCTCTCACCTCTTGAGAGATTTGAGGAAGGTTTAATTAAGAAACTTGAAGAGTTTAGACTAAATAAAGCAGTATGAAACATCTTATTATAATGATAGCCATGTTACTAGGTAGTGTGGCTATCTATGCTAATGATAGCATTAAAGTAGTTAAAACTGATAATACATTCAGTTATATATCAAAGAAAAAGGTAAAAGAGGAGCCTGTTAAAACAACCTTTTTCTTTGAGACTAAAGGCAAGAAGTATCCTATATACAAGACTTCAAAGTCTTGTTTCATACTAAGGATAAGTGCTAAAACTGGCAAAGAGTATAGACAGTATTTACCTAAAGAGGTATTTGATTCATTATGAAAACAATGCAAGATTTCAAAAATGAAGAGAGCAGAAGAAAGTATGCTGTTCTTAAGAAAGAGCTAAATAAATATGGTCCAATTGGTAAACTTGTGAAACATGGAAAAGATTAGTATCAAATCATTTGGGCTGTACTTAATGTCAGCCCTTATTAGTTGCTTATTAATAGCAACAGTAGTAACAATGTGTTCTTCTTGTGTAGATAATGTATATAAGGAGAAAGACCTTGATGGTACATTAGTTCCTGATGAAGGCTATGAAGGCTGGGACTATTGTGGATTCTATATCAATAATGTTATAGATACAAAGATGTCCACAACTGCTAATGGTGATGGAGTATATTGGGCAATCTATACAGACTTAGATGCTGAATTTGATAATGCAGTAATCTCAATGGATGAAGAAACATTCACTCTACTGCTTGAGGCATTAGATGCAATACAAGATGTAGAGCCATATAGCCAAGAATGGAAAGAGATATGTGATGAGTATGAATTTGTAATACTATATAAAGATAAGACAAACATACTCATAACTATAGATAAGGATTAGGTTTTATAGGTGAATAATGGTTTTGTATGTTAACTGTTTTGGTAATTTTCAGTTAACTTAGTATAGTCAGTATGTGAATATAGACTATACAAATGCTCCTTTAGCTCAGTTGGATAGAGCAACAGAAGTTATTCCATTTCAGAGTGAACTATTCTATGACAATTAGCACATAATAGTTGACACTTATCTAATTCATTCTTTATTCTATCATCTGAAAATAGTCTGAGTTTAGTCCACACATATTCTTTAGTGGAAGGGTCAACATGGTGAAATTCAAATACTGAGTAATGACTATTATTTAAGGTTAGCCCACATCTTTCACATTTACCACCAAGTAAATTGATGTATTTAACCTTCCTATTAATCCACCTCTGTGTGCAGAAGTGATTAAAACAATCTTTACACATACTCATAACTCCATGTTTATGAAGTTTCTGAGAATAGAAATCAGTTATTGGCTTTTCTTGCTTGCAATTAGAACATACTTTATTTTCCATATCTTTGTTTATTTAATTATATACAAAGATAGGAAAAATATTTGGAATTAACAATAAATTAAGTAGAATATTTATATCTAATCAGTATACTACTTATTTCTAATCTGTGGGTCATAAGTTCGAGTCTTATAAGGAGTACGATGGTTTGTATACACTAACTTTCACCCATGAAGGATTGTAACCTCTTGCACTAGCAAAGTTACTTTAGTAGATTCAATAAGAACGGTTGTGTTGGCTGATAGACTACTATTAATACCAGATGTTCCTGCTGATTACAGGTAATCAAACATCTGGTATTTTCATTGTATATAATTAAAATACATAGATTGTACTTTAAAAGAAGAATAGTATGACATTACAAGAAGCATTAAAGGCTATGCAAACTCATAGAGTAAGGCATAGATATTTTGACAAAGAAGAGTGGGTAACTAAGTGTACCAATGGTCTTTACTACTTTGAAGATGGAATTAACTTCACAGAAGAAGAATTCCTGTTGTGGGCAGATAAACCATACTTTAAAGAAGGATGGGAGATAATACCTAATCCAGAAAGGAGTGTAGGATGATTCCCTTACTCTTTGTACTTGGAATATCACTTGGTATATCAGGTATAATATTTGCGCTCATTGAATATTATGGTGGTGAGCATGACAAGTTAGATGTTACAAAGAAGGACACATTCCAGATAGTTTTAAGTGAAGGAATGTATGACATTAGGTTTAATGACAGAAGATTAACCAGTAAACCCACTCTTGATGAAGCCAAACAGTGGCTTGAGTGCAATAGAAGTAATTATTTAAAAGAAGATTCACTAATATATGAGGAGAGTTATGAAAAAGCTACTAAAATTTCTTAAGAGAGTGTTAGCAATAGCTGTTATGCTACCACTATCTCTATTGTTATTTCCACTTCTAGTGTTAATAGCAGCCTTTTTCTTTCTGTTTGATATTCCTATACCAAGTACCAAGGAAGAGAAGGCAAAAGAAGCACAGCTTAATAGAGCAAAAGAGAATGCAGATGCACTAAATGACTCACTATGTAGTCTTGAGCAAAATAACTACATGGATGCAGAGTATCTTATGCCCATTATAAGACAACAGATAACAAACATCCAAAATTCATTAATATTACTGTCATGAAACCAGTGAGAAGAAAAGGAAGTAAATTGTTCATCCTTGTTGCAGAATGCAATGGGAAGAACCTTAAGATGTATAAGTAAATCTAGTATTCATTTCTAAAAAAAAAAGATGATTGAGTTAGTATTTGAATTTATCCTTGTAGGATTAGTAGGTGGTTTACTAGGTCTGTTCTACAGAAACTGTTTGAAACCAAGTGGTATGATTTTCAACTTCATCTATTATGGATGGTTGAAACCTTGGGCTGAATGTACTGAGGACATTGTGGAAGCTGGGTTTAAACCCAAAGCATGGGACAAGTTTAAAGCTTGGATAGCTAGACCATTAGGCTATTGTATCTACTGTAGTACTACATGGATAACATTCTTCTTATGTGCTATTTATCTATCAGCATGGGAATCATTACCTAGTTGGCAATACATAGTAATTGGTGTAATTACAGCTAGTGGTGTGCAACATTTAGTAGTAGCAATATCATGTAGATGGCTAATTAATAAACATCCAGATTTAGATACAATGGTATGACAACAACATTTGAATATGGAAGAGATTATATCCCAGAACTCTGGTACAGTTGATATATGGGATGATAGTGCAATGGTTATTTCACAAGAAGATTTAACCATTGCACCTATAGTACTAGAACCAATTGAGATAGACTTTAGTTTATCTAGTAATAAAGAATATGAATAATGAAATCAAAGTAAGTCTTAGTGTAGTACTTCAAGGAAGAACTATGTTAAGCCAAGAGGCAGCTAAAGCTCTTGAGGAACAAGGTTTAGCAGGGTATGATAAGTTTAATATGGAGGTGTCAGATGCAAAAGGTCAGAACAGAGAAGTAATTCATGTTAAGACCAGAAAGTCTGCACCTGCAAGTCAATCACTTAATATCAGTAAGGAAGGTTATGATGCTATGACTGATAAGGAGAATGTTCCTTATTGGTCTAAAGCAGGAACTTGGGCTGGTATGAATGCAAAGATGAGACTTGAAGCTCACTTGCAGAAAATATGTGAGAGTCTTGGTGGAACATCGTACACTTATCAAGTGTTTGAAGAATGAGTTAAGTATGGAAGAGTGGAGAGATACATTTGAATTAGGAGATAAATATGAAGTCTCTAATCTAGGTAGAGTTAGGAATAAAAAGACAGGAAGAATTCTTAAACCCTATCTTGGAAAAACTGGGTATTATTTTGTAGTGTTAAGTAATAGGGATATACAGAAAAATATAAAAGTACATAGGCTAGTAGCTTTAGCTTTCATTGACAATCCAAGTAATTTACCTATTATTAATCACAAAGATGAAGATAGAACTAATAATAACAGTTCTAATCTAGAATGGTGTGACTATAAATATAATAACAGTTATGGTAGTAGAATTGCTAAGTTCTCAGAAAGTAGAAGAGGGATAGCAAATACTTGGAATAGGAAACGTGTATCTCAATACTCAAAGGAAGGTAAATTACTTAATACTTTTGAATCTATATCAGAAGCATGTGAGAAATCAGGAATAAATAATATTCAAGCATGTTGCAATGGAGGTAGGGTAAAATCTGCTGGTGGATTCATTTGGAAGTATGCAGAAGATTAAGAAACTGGCGTTTTAATTGATTTTTAAATTGTTAACTGAAAGGGATTGCTTGTGAAAGTAATCCCTTTATTTTTCACAATTATCTTACTAATAATCTATAAAGAAAGGAGTGATATATGAAAACTATATTAGTTGTATATACAAATGTAAAACTTACCAATAAGGAAATAGCTGATAACAAGCTAACTAAGTATGCTTTCAGAACATCAGAAGATGTAGAAGTAGGTGACTTGATTGAATCAAAAGACTACAGCAAATCCATGCAGGTAACTGATGTAATTGATGCTGATTACAAGTTCTATAATACACAGACTGGTGAGTTGAGAAATGAAATCAACTCTACTAAGATGTATCCTATTAAGACAATTATTTTTAAGGAAGAAGATGAGCTTGTAGTATATGCTACAAAGGTAGAAGATAGTCAGAATTAGTTAATAGGGGGGAAGGTGAGATGAACTTTATATATTTTGAGAAGGTAGCAGATGTTACCTATCCAATAGGTAGGGAGTTCTATGATAACTTCGATTATATAAGAAAAGCAGCTAAGACTTTACATAATATTATTGACGAAGGTAAAGATATTGCTTTAGTCTGTAGAGGTACATCTGGCTGTATCATAGCTGGTGCAGTAGGCTATATACTACAAAAGAGAGGTAGGAAAGTAACTATAGTTATATCAAGGAAGAGTGAAAACACTCATGGAGATAACATGGATGGGTATCATAGAATACTTAAGGGCGTAGTACCAGTAGTAATTGATGACTTTGTATCAAGTGGTAATACAATCAACGAGATACTTATAGACTTAGATAAATGTGTTAATAAAAAGACCTATCCCTTCCTCTGCATAGCTAACTTCTGGAGTATGAATAAACTTGAGGCAAATAGAAAAAAGCCTGATAATATATCTTATGATGTAGCAAACAGATTTGATACAATAATTTGTAATAATCCAGAAGTATGATGTTTATTAAACTGTTATTTGGTATCACTACTATCATACTGTTAATCAGAGGATTGGTAAGGTATAACCCTAAACTTGATTTAGTTGAATCAGGTAGGAAATATGAATTGTTTCTCTGGTATAATAAGTATGATTGGACAGGTGATTGTAAAAGAACTTACATAAAACTATTTAGTTTATGAATAAAGGTACTAAGAAAAAGTGGAATAATGGTCAAAGAAGGAAGTCAAGAAATCCAGTTAGAGACTATAAGTTCCCAAGGTGTGATTTAGCTCTAAAGGAGTTTGACGGAACTCATCAATCTATGAGAGAGGCTTGGAGGGCTATAAAGTTAGATTGGATAAAGAACTAAATATATAACTAAAAAAAAAAGATGCAAGTATTAAATTTAATTAGACCAGAGAAGAGTAATATTACCTATAATGTTACTACATTCCCTGACGGTGAACCTCACATAGCCCTTGGTGACATTAATAGAAAGGATAGTGTAACAGTTGTATGTAGAATAGCAAATCCTAATGATATGTACATACTACTTCAAGTGGCTGATATTCTCAGCAGACATGAAGTGATATTTACACTACAAATCTATTATCTTATGTCTATGAGAATGGACAGAGTAATATCTTTCAATGAATCATTCAGTTTGAAAGTGGTTGCTAATCTAATCAACAGTATGGGAGCAGAGTCAGTTCATGTTCTTGAACCTCATTCAGGTAAAGTTCAGGACTTGATTGACAAATACTGGGGAGATGTGTTCATGCAAATGCCTAACTTCACTGGATATATTCCAGTATTTCCAGATGCAGGTGCAGTTGAAAGACATGAATATATGGGTGAACATAAACTTATATGCAGTAAAACTCGTAATCCAGAGACAGGCAAGTTAGAAGGATTTTCCATTGAGAACCCAGAGTTACTTGAGAATGAAGAACTCATTGATATGCCTTTAGTTGTGATTGATGATTTGTGTGATGCTGGTGGAACCTTTGTAGGTGTTGCTAGTAAAATCAGAGAGATAAATCCCAACAGAAGATTGGCTATCTTTGTAACTCACATGGTTAATCCTAAGGGTATTACAACTCTTAGTGAGAATTATGATGAAGTTTACTTCACTAACTCATATCTCAACTGGGAAAACCTTGAGCTGCCTAGCAATGTAAGTGTTATTAAAGTGGTGTAGATATGAATAAAGTGATTAAAATTGCTGTATGGCTGGTGTTAATTATATGGGGGATTAATCAATCTTTCAATATGATTTCACAAGCTAATACAGTGGAGAATGTTGTAGGGTTCTTCTTATTAGTGGCAATAGTACTGGTTTCCTACAAGACCAGATGTTTTACAACAATTAAATTTACAAGAAAACATGAAAAGTAAGTTTGTAAAGAGGCTGTTGACAGCCTTTATGGTGATGACAAGTGTAATTGTGTTCTCATCATGTGAGAGAATTGATGCAGGCTGTGAAGGCATCAAAGTAAACCTTTATGGTGATGACAAG